>Ga0099823_1002682_pt1 | contig 16262 bp, 11 predicted proteins | sample CowpearedBW_FD_76831 | JGI IMG/M metagenome (GOLD analysis project Ga0099823, IMG submission 76831) | Root nodule microbial communities of legume samples collected from California, USA - Cow pea red BW | ecosystem: Host-associated > Plants > Roots > Nodule | place: USA: California | collected...
GATCTCGGGGCCGATGCCGTCGCCGGGGAAGAGAGAGGCGCGGATCGTGGAGGAAGCGGCGGAGGAGAAGGCCCTAGGGTTTGACAGGAAGCGCCCTCCGAAGGTTCGTCGCAGGAGCTGAAAAGTCATGCTTGACCACGAGCACTTTCTCACGCGCACAGCAAAAACGCAAACCAAATTGTTATTGCAACCAAAAGAAACGAAAGTAGTGTATTAGTGAGACAGGGCGAATAGAAAATAGACGGGATTGTGAGGGTATCAGCAGTGGAAAAGTATTGAAGGGTAAAATTGAGAAAAACAAATGTGTAGTTGAAAAATTCAATACAAACAAGGTTATGTTTGACAGCAATGAAATATATATGGTGTTAAAAAGTTAGTTAAAAGTTGAAAGATAAAAACCAGTTGTGAAGTTTTCGAAGCTAATTGTTTTTCTTTCTCTCTAGATCTTGGATTTTCAAAGCTCCATAACTCATACATATTTTTTTTTTCTGAAGTAATTTCCTTTAAAAAAAAGAAATTTCTTCCTATTTTATTTATCCAAGTAGACGAGCCCAATTCTGATATCGTTTTCACTTTTTCTTTATAAGGAGTAAATAAAAAGAAGAATTCTGGTCAATAATTTAATAAAAATTAAAATAAATATAAAAATTGGTATATGATTTTGTTTTTGGGTCTCTAAACAATGTGAATATTAAAAAAAATTAAATAACAAAACAAAAGTATTTACAAGATATCAATTTCAATTTGTGTCGTGTAATATAATTTCGAATATAATTTGTTATTACTAATAATGATTGGAATAGTACAATCTTTAATATAAATTGGCGTACATGCATGTGTTATCGTGTATACTATTTTTTATACATGAATGATGGTATATTAGTAAATGATAACAATGTAATATTATTAAGTTAATATATAAAATAAATTTATATTTATTAAAAATGAAGTGAAATGTTAAAAATAAAGTGAAATGAATAGATAAATTAATTGTTGATGAATAAAAAAAAGAAAAAAAAAGATAGAGTTTTATAGAAAATAGGCAAAAATAACCGTTAATTTTAAAAATTTAATAAATAATTATATTGTAAAGAATAGAATTGGTATTATGAGATGTGGACACAAAAGAGAAAATCCTCTTTATAGATTACTAGCAAAAAAACATACGCGATAGCGCTTGTGTGTTTAAAATAAAAAGAGTTTTCCTAGAAAACAGTCAAAATAAAAGAAATTTTAAAAAAAGTTAAAGATAAACTAATTATACAATAATTAATTTTTAAAATAATAATTAAGGGTAAAATTGAAACGAAAAATAAACACAAAATAGGAAATCTCTCTATATTGTTATAGATTGTTAAAAACTTAGTCAAACATATAATAATGGAAAAATAGTTATAAAATTTAAAAAATTCATTAGAAAGTATAAAATAGTTAAAAATTTGAAGTGATGTACATTTAAACATTATTATCAATTACAATTAAATTGTTTATCAAATAATTGAAAAATAAACAGATAATAAAACTTAAAAAATAGGAGTGAAATAAATACCGTAATTGAAAATTTTATTTTAAATATACATAATTGATATTTAGAAATAAATAACATTGTCATTAATAAACATTTCACTAAAGTAAAACTTTAAATGTGACTCACACGTAACTCATTAAGTTATTTTTAATTATATGTATAACACCTTAAATTGTCAATCTTCTTTCTAAATATTGTTTTGGTTATTTCAAATTCCATCAATAAATTTGTAAATTTTGTCTATATTATTTTATGTTCATTGAAAATAAAATTTTTTCTTGTAAATTTAATTTATCTTCCTTTGTCACAATTAAATGCAATCTTAAGTATGAACGGATTATCTTTCAATCAAGTTATTTTGAATTGGACTAGAAAAATTGATAATATTTTTTAATTTTAAAAATATTTTGAATTCATTTACAAATTGAGTAAATGAGCATTTAGATAATGAAATTCAAGAATATTTATTACATCTTATATGGAACTAAAAGAGGTAGTTGATTTGAAAAAAATATAATTGTTCAAAACTTTCCTAAAGTATTTTCCAATGATATACTTGGTTTGTTACTCAATAGAGAGATTGAAATTTCAATAGATTTGATGTTTGAGATTGAACCAATTTATTAAAGTTGTCATTTTAATTTTCAACTCTTGGACTAGCCCTGACCCCTCTAGAGCTAGGCCCTATTTTCGTGGTCCACACACCAAGGGCTTTTTTCAAAGCCCATGGCACCTAAAGCCCCCAAGGTAGTGGTTCTGCAACATGTGCTCTCATTAGTGACTCTAATTAGGATATACTTTAATTAGTGACTCAATAGGTGCTTGATAATGTCCATTTTTATCTCTTTTTGTGTGTTTATTGTCATGAATAAATCAACTATTGCCTAGCTTTTATCTTGTTATAGCCTCAAGTTTAGTGTGTTTTGTATTGTTTTGTGTTTTAGTTATTTTATGCTTGTTTTGCCTCTAATCTCTTTTTTAAGTATGTTAAATAAGCTAATAGGAAGCATTTGTGGTCAAAGAAAACAAGCAAGAACTCAAGGGAGCATGACTGAACAAGAAAATATTGATTTTGAAGCAAATACCCACGTCGAGCGCCACTGTAATCATGCCCAGTGCTTCAAATACATAATGATGTCAAACTGCCTAAGGCTGAGCGGTGGCGAACTGGGGTTGAGCGCTACAAGGCTGAGTGGTGGAAATTGAGGCTGAGCGTCATTCAGTTCGCAAAATTTGGCGCTAAGTGTTGTTGAGACAAGGTTGAGCGGTGGCTCACTAACATGTCAAAAAAATGGATTTTTAATCTTGTTTCTCAAGAGGGTTTGGAAAATTCCTCATTTTGCACAATAGAAAAACACTTTTGGGTGCTTGGAGAGCCTCTTAGAGGTTGCTAGGAGTGTTGGGAAGCTCTCCCACTTCTCCTTGGGTCTTCTCCTCCATTCATGGTGGTTTTTCACCCTTTTAGGGTTGGAGAGGAAGATGAGTCACGAATTGGAGGTGTTGATGTGAAGGGGAGGCACAATTGGAGCATGGAGCAGCTGCTAAGAGTCTTGGGAGAGGTGTTGCATCTTCTTTTTTGTTTCCATCTCTTCCCTATCTCTCTAATTTGTAAAACTTAGGTTCTCCACCATGGACAGCTAAACCTATTTGTTGAGATTAGATGCAATGAACTGAATTCTTGTGTATTTTATGATGTTAATTCATATGCTTTTCCATTTCTATGTTAGCATTTAATTTCCATGCTTAATGCTTGCTTTGGTTTGGCCACCCATGCATGATTTATGGATCTTGAGGTGTTGGAAAATGTCTTTTGAACCTATAATTGAAATTGAATGCCTAATGGAGCTTGTATCTAGGGATAGAACATGATTCATTAGTAATCTTAAGACTCTTGAACTTAATGCATGATTTGACTTGTTGAGGATTCAAGGAATTGAAACTTGATGAGTTATCATAGACTCAAAGTTGCTAGGAATAGGATTTGAGTATTTTTGTGAGTTGATTTTGGCATGAAATTGGAATTGAGATGTTTGTGAATGTATGAGAATAATGTGAATGAAATCTAGTCTTGACAATTGTATATAATCTATGTTAAATTTTTGTTGCACACCAACTTTTTTTATTTACTTGTTTTCCCACATCTTTCTCTAGTTTTGTGTGCTCAAAAGATTGGAGTGGAGTTGGTCATCCTTCATTCGAGAAGTTAGCTCTAAGAATTGGTTAAAAGTGATATGTATTCTGGTTTTTTAGAGAAAGGATTTGAGTGATCCCTCCATACTCTTAATCTGGCAGAGAGAAACACCTATAGGGAGTGTGAAATAAATTGTGTTTTTCCTAACCTGGTTTTCTGTGTTGCAACGTTAGATATCCCTTTTTTTCTTAGTTTTTTGATGTAGTCTTAATGTACTGGTGCAAAAAAAAAAAATTGAATGTGGGTTGGCTTCAGTTGGAGACATAATGACCCTATCTTGAGTTGGGGCTGCAAGTGAAATTACTCCACGTTTGAGCCAATTATCACATGGCAGATTTGGAAGTGAAATTGTGGTGTAGTGTGTTTTTGGAAACATGTTGGAGTGGTACCTTGTCACATCAGATGGACCCGTTTGTGTAGCAGCTTCCTTCGGTGCAACATACGAACCTTGGAGAGGTGTAGTGCAAGCAAAATCTGACACACTTTTCTAGTGCAACTGGAACGTGAATTAGTGGTTGCTTGGACAGTTGCCTCCCTTGCCTAAGCGGTGTAAATTGTAGTTTTTGTGTCCAAATTTTGGTCTCGTTTAGATTGGTTATAATTTTCAAGTAACAACAACCTATATTTGGGCTAGTGAATGATAGTGAAAACACTAGCTTTTGGAATCACTCTTTTGGTACAATCTAGAAGAAGTTGATGGTGATTCCTCTAGTGTCTTAATTGGAGATTTTGGATGCAACTACTACGTGAATCATTGTTTGGTAACAACCTGTTCAGATCCCATTTGGTGCCAACCATTAAAAAAAGCAAGTGCGTTGTGAATTAAGTGTAGAATATGCTTTAAACAGTGAAAGCAAAGGTATTGGTGTGCAACGTGGTGGACAATTGGCACCGAATTGTTGCCACGTTCATCCACTCAATCCTAATGAAACATTCAATTGCCAAGTGGAGCTAGGAGTTATTATTGATTCATCAAGTGGTTGGGATAATAACCAATTTTGGTTACGTCAGGGTGGTGATTCTTAGACAACAGTTTTGGCACGTTGTAACAGCAAATATCAGATTAAATTTCTTTCGGTAGTACTATATTGGCACAATTTGAGAACGGTACATCTAGTGCAACAAATTTCTTCAGTGGTTGTGGTTCGATGATGAGAAGTAAACAAATTATGGTGTCATTGAATGTTTTGTGCAAGTCAATTCCTTAACTCACTAAGAAACATTTTCAAGCGGTGCAACTTATGTAATTAGAGATGTTCATTATGTTTGGTTGAATTAGTTTGGCAACATGCATAATAGGAATGTTTATTTCTCTTTTGTCTCAAGCGGTGGCAACCCTTCTGGTTGATTTTGGAAGCCTTTTAGTGCAACAATTTTCTTCTGTTGACTTCATCACTCAACAACAACCAATTTTGGGTTCTAATAGCTTGGAGTTCGAGTGGTTGCAGCTTGAATCATGGTGCCTTCATAACAAACCTTTCTTGTCACATTCATGGGAATTGGAAGCATGACAGAACCAAGTCGATGTAGCAGCTATTGGGTAACTAAAGCAAGCGTTTGGCAACAACATACTTTTTTTAAACGGTGGTGGCATAGTTAAAAGGGCTGAATTGGCAACAACATTTAAGTCCATTCGGTGGCAGTTGGAACTTTGATGTAGCAGTGCAGTATTTTGAATTGAGTTGGTGGCTCTTTTTTGGTGCAGCGTGGTGATTTGATCCATTCGGTGGCAACCTCCTCTTGATATAGCGTTAAGTTTCAAGAGTTAAGGGTCCAATTACACAACAACTGAAACGTTGCTGCCTTGCTAAAATTGCAATATGCAACACAACATCTTTTAGCAACCAAACGGTGCATTGACTTTAAGTTGGCAGTGTTTTGGTTGAAGTGGTACACAGTCCCAAATTTGTTCCGAGTTGGCAGCATAATATGGTTTTATGATTCAATGGGTTTAGCACATTGTAGTAGTAGCTACATTTGGTGCACTGAATGGGATCACAATTTGTGATTGGAAATTTCAGACGATGCGATATAAAAAGTTTTGTCCTTTCTCTTTTGGTTGACTTGGTGCTTGCATTCATCCAAACCTGGTTTATCAAATGTGGCCACTAGAATTTGTGGTTGAATTCTCTCCAAAAGGGAAGGATGATGAAGGCATGACCAACAGAAGGGTGGTGCCCAACGAGAGCGACACGTCTTGAAAACTTCACATATGTTATTTTGTGTTTTCTTTAATTAACGGTTGTATTTAGGAGTTAAGCCATGCTTAGTTTGACCTATTTTTAGGACAACTTACTCTTAGACTATAAATAGAGAGAGTTTCCTTCATTGTAAAGACAGATTTGATGAATTGAGAGTTTCTCTACACCTTTGAATGTGTCAAATCTCACAATCTTATCTTGGGTGCTTCACCCAAGTGGTGACAATGGTCTTATTTTGAGTTTTCCGCTCAAGTGGCGACCTTTCCTTCACTTATCTTGGCGTTATCTCTAAGTGGTGTGACCTCCTCTGTTTGCTCCGCCTTCCAATCGATCCGCGTTTCGACGTCACCCCATGTTTCACCCCCTTCGCATTTTGTTGTTCTTCGTTTTCCCTCGTTTAATTATGTATTCATAAGTGTTTGTGGTTACGTATCTCGTTTTCCCCTTTATTTTGTGTTTGTAAGTGTTTGTGGTGCCCTTAGTCCAACCCATTTATGTTTGTGCATCCTTTCACGAACCCTAGCAAGCGTTTCTCCCCAATTTCGAACTTCGTCCTCCATTAAATAGGATTATTAAAACGTTTTGGAACATAAAGAACATCTTTAAGGTTGAGGAAGGGTAAAAGAGAAACATTACAACCACTAGTTTTTAGGATACGAGTCTCATTGGAAACAATAATGTGGTTGTCGAAAAGAGAAACATACAATGTTGAAAGAGATTAATGAAGGGTAATATGGCTTATCGCACTCAAGTCTAGAACCCAAGAGTCCTTACATAAAGTTTTAGAAACATTAAAAGAAGAACTGGAGTTCTTACCAATCATGGCTAGAGAGAAAGTATCAGAAGGTGGCTTATTAATAGACTCCATGAGAGATTTCAGACATTCAATTTCAACACGAAATGCATGTACCTCTGAAGTTAGAAGATTAACATTGCTTAGTGGAGTTGTCATGCTTAAGTAAATAATAGGGATTCCTTAACCTCCTCTTAATTAAAAGAGAACAATAATACCAAAAGTTTCGGTAGTGGTAGTGGTAACAATAGCAACAATTCTAACAATGGCAATGGAAGGAGCTCCGACAACAGTTCCAACAAAAGTCCAATGATAGTATAGCGACAACGACTTCAATGATGGCTTCGCCAATAGTTCTAACAAAGGTCTAGCGACAATTCTGGTGGACAAAAAACGAGGTGCAACAATGATGACAAAACCACAAGTTAGGTACACTTTAGACAATCTCTATATTTGAAAGAAATGGATGTACTTTATGTAACTCTTAAAAGAAACCGTAACTAATACACTAGAAAAAATATACAAAAACACGACTATCAATCTTGAAAGCTATGTTGCCAACTTGAAAGAATTAATATAAAAGAAAATAAATTTGTATTGAAATTGTTTATGTGGAAAGAATACACAAACTTGTATATATGGAGAACTCTAACCACTCTAATCTTAAAATAATAGTTACAAATTGAGCCGATTCTTTTAACAACTTTTAGCACATTTAATATTCTACCAACTACTTCTATAAATATATCTATAAATATATTTAATAATTAATTACCTAAACATGATGAAAGATTACATAGAGTCACATTTCTCGACGCTTAGTTTATAAATACCCACTCTATATACACCATGTGTTGTATGACGAAAAGGAGAGTAGACTTGATAACTACAACACCCACTGGCGACAAATTATTTATTATCTTTGTAATGAAAAGAAGGTATGTGAAATTTTCCATCTGTTGAGGAAAACGATAATTTCATAAATGTAAAATCTCTTTCGAAAATTGAATCACAATAAGAATTATCCAAGAGAAAACATCCTTCACATGAAAGGCCACGTATTAATATTTGCACTCAAAGCTATGGCAAACAAATGGAATTCTATTACAATATGAATTACAAGTTCCTTGGCATCAAGGAAGCCTGAAAGTTGTATGTGGATTGATTTGCCACAGGCTTACAGACAAACCAAATTCTTATCAACACAAATACGTATATAGAAAGAAACCACTCTTCATCAAGATACAGAAAATGATTAACTAAGAAATTGGAAGAGGAGCACCATTCCACTCTCCAAGGCATTCCAAAAGAGGATCAATGATTTTCCCTTGGCACATGGCAGTGAACACCTTGTCACACTCTTCACCGGGTGAGATAACCTTTTCACCAGTCAGCAACGATGTCCCTAACTCCTCTCTCACAAACTTGTACAACGGGTAAGACCTACATTCCTTGATCTTGTTGGGAATTGCACACTGGTCATTCTCATACGCAAGTCTTGCACCTTCCACTTCCTTAGGCAAGAGGGTCTTCAACTCCTCCTCAAAAGATGCAATCTTTTGGAAGATCGATGTGTTCAAGTTCTTCTCATTCTCTCCATTGGCCAATGCATACTCCACAAGCACTTGCCTCAGTTTCTGCATCAAAGGGTACGTGCCACTGCAGGGGTCGTCAATGTAGGCATACGTGTACTCTCTATCAACAACTTTCAACAAGTCTTTCTCACAAAATCTGGAAGGGTGAAGTTCTCCATTGACACCTGTGGTGAGAGTCCTCTTGGCAACTTGGCTCACCACATTCTTCACAGTGTTCTTCAAATTCTCCTCCAAATGCCTCAAGTCAATGGCCTGGCAAAGCGCAACGAGGAAAGTTGAAGACATCAGCTTCAGGATCTCAACAGCCTCGTTGGTTTTCCTAGACGAAATCAACCCCAAAGAGTTCACATCTTGGTTGTGTTGCTCCGCGCTTTGGACATGGCTGGTCACAGGGTTAGCCAAATACTGGAGTTCGGAGCAGTAAGAAGCCATGGCAATTTCAGCTCCCTTGAAACCGTAATCCAAGCTGGGGTTTCTGCTGGCAGTGAGATTCGAAGGCAATCCATTGTTGTAATAGTCATTGACAAGCTCAGAGAATTGAGCGAACATGAGTTTGCCAATGGAAGCAAGAGCCAAACGGGTGTTATCCATGGAGACTCCAATGGGAGTTCCTTGGAAGTTACCACCATGCAAGGCCTTGTTCCTTGACACATCAATCAAAGGGTTGTCGTTGACCGAGTTTATCTCCCTCTCAATGGACTTGGTAGAGAACCTGATCACTTCAATCTGAGGACCAAGCCATTGGGGTGAAGTTCTAAGGGCATAGCGATCTTGTTTGGGTTTCTGCAAAGGATCAACCTCGTGCATCTTCTTCGCAGCTTTGATGTAAGAGCTTCCATCCAAAATGTGTTCCATGATAGCTGCAGCTTCAATCTGGCCAGGGTGGTGCTTCAGCTTGTGAGTCAAATGATCAGTGAACTCGGGCTTTCCTTGCATCACTTCAGCAAACACTGCTGAGATAACTTCGGACAAGACAGCGAGAATGTTTGCTTCGAAGAGAACAATGGAGGCCAAGCCAGAGCCAACAGCTGTACCATTCACAAGGGCAAGCCCTTCCTTAGGTTGCAACTCAAAGAACTCGGAACCGATGTTGGCCAATTCAAAGGCTTCCTTAGCATTCAGAATCTCCCCAGAGGGACCCACAGCCTTGGAGTTTGGTCTGCCAGTTAACAAACCGGCAATGTACGACAAAGGTACGAGATCACCAGATGCTGTTATTGTTCCCCTGAGTGGCAAACATGGAGTAACGTTGTTGTTCAACAGCTTGGTGATGGCCTCCAAAATTTCAAATCTGATTCCGGAGTAACCTTGGAGAAGAGTGTTCACTCTCACAAGCATGGCTGCTCTGGTTGCAGTGTGGGGTAGGGTGCAATTTGACTCTGTACCGTTTCCAAATATCCCAGCATTCAAAAACCTGAAAGAACAATAAATTTTTTAAAAAGGATTAAGAATTATGAACCTTTTATAATTAGCTAAGTAATAAATAATATGATGCAGTTGGGTGGGGAATTAGGTGAAGGCATCAACGTACAAAACCAAGAAAATAAATTCATGAACACTTCTTTCGGAATAGACACCATGATAAGTATAGGAAAAAAAAAAGAAAAATAAATAATTGACATGACTAGGTAGCTGATGTCATAAAAAATAAAATAAAAAGTTGAACTTTTAATTTGGTGTAATAAATTTGCACAAAAAAAAAAAATAGAAAATTGAGGTAAGGAGTCAAAGATGGGGTGTTTGGACTTGGAAAGGTAGGAAGGCTAGGCAGTCTCACCAACCTCGCGTCACGTGCAAATAAACAACTGGCGTGATGTTTTCCTTTAATGAGTGAACTCGCCACTCGGCCGTTTCAACTCAACAGGACCTCGAGTTCAGATCCAGGTACTATTTGGACTCGTACAAATCTCCTTCGGGCCAGCTCGTGTCATGTCTTTTTATCTCTTTCTAGGCCCTCGTGTCGTGTCATTTTATCGGAAGGAAAATATTCAGCTCGTGTCAAGTTTTTCTCATGAAAATGATTTTTTAACGAATAATTATTGGAAGAAAAATAATTTTTTAATAATTAAATTTTCAAAATATTTTTATAATCTAAAATGATATTTTTTAAGTGGTCTTTTATCATCTATGATAACTTCTAATTCTAAGTGATCTTTTAAATGATTTTTTTTTATATATTTCAATATATCATTTCACTCATACTCATACTTTCCTCGTACTCAAATTGTAAAAAAAAAATGGTCAATTTGGATTCACACAAATCTCTTTCGAGGCCAGCTCGTATTCTTTTTATTGTTCTCCACTTAAAAGGGTTAAAACCACGTTTATTATTTATTATTTGTTCACCGCAAAATAGCTCGATGTTATTATTATGATAATAAATGAGCATATATTAATTATTATAATAATTTTTACATCAATCGTTAGTCCAAAGAGTTTCTATTTTTATATAAAAACAAAATTGTTCCAGTAATGGTCAATTTGCCATTGTTTAAACACCAGTTAAAGTATTTTTACCTGAAACCTCTCTAAACTAAAAGTAAAATACTGAGCCAACATAATACCAAATCTCATAAAACGCTTTTAAAAAATGTTATCGTATTAGAAGAAAAAAAAATATACAACTATAACTAAAAGTAAAAGTATAGCATATTAAACTAATTTTTTTTAGTATAAGACACCAACTCGCTCTAGTAAAAAGAAAATATTACGAAATATTTGTGAGGTAGGTGAGCCAACTTATCGACATCTTTTCTCAACCATGAGAAATGAATAACAAAAATTATGTTCGTCTAAATTCGTTAATTAGGTGGTGGTGAATGTTTTAGGTAACCGAGCAACAATAATTTACTTAAGAGAAATGAAAGCAGTAATAAAATAAAAAAAAAATAAAAGACACAAAAAAAAAATAAAAGACACATGGGTAGGTGCATGGGTAATATAAAACTAGTACGGACAACAAAAACAGAAGATAAACAAGATTTAATAATATATAAAGGGATAAAGAAACATAAAATAATATATGATGGGATAAAGGAAGAGTAATGGAAGAGTAATTTAAAACGTAAACATGAAGTAGATCGTCCATCAATAATTATTTCTCATAATGAAAGAGGAAAGGAAAATAGAAAACAAACAGAGAAAACTAAAAAAATAAAAATAAAAATACTACTAGCCTAATTCATTAAAAGTCAACTAATTGTGTGGATTCAAATTTTTCCATACATTTCTTATTTTCCAAACACGCCAGCAAAAGTGTTAAAAAAAAAATCTTGTTCAGCAATGAATTTATAAAAAACAATTTGTTTTTTTTTTTTTTCATTTTATGATAATTCATCATGCAACTTTTCTTCACGATGCTGCACCACAGTTACAAGTTCGACAGAAACAAAAAAGAAAGAGATGTTACTTGTGAAATACGTTTTAAGATCAATATAGTAAAACCGCAAGAAGAAAAAAAGAAGGAGAAACATCTAATTTGTAATACAGGAGTTGCTGTGTTTATGCATGACATGTTGAAAGATGCGGTGATTCACGAGGTGCAACAACAGAAGTTGCAGATGAGCATGTGTAACGTAATAATGCATACTCAGAGAGAAGAGAGAGAGAGAGAGAGATTTTATTGAAAAAGTGATAATAATGACCTGATAAGCTCCTTCTGCAAGGCGCCACCTTGTTTGGTACGGCGGTGGGAGGTGGCACCGAAGCCGGTGGTGACACCGTAACTGTCGGTGCCCTTGTCCATGCTGTCCATGACCCAGTCACTGCTGGCCTTGACGCCGGCCCTGGCGGCCTCCGCCAGCTCGACCTTGAGACCCTGATCGTGCGCCGCAATGGCCGCGACCTGAGCGACGGTGAGCGTCTCGCCGCCGAGGCGCACGGCGGGCTTGCGGTAGTCGGCGACCATGCGCTTGACCTCGTCGAGATGGGTTCCCGAGAGCGCGTGGGCCGCGGCGGCCCAGTTGAGCGGGTCCCCCGCGGCATTGGCGGCAGTGACGCAAAAAGCGTCCTTACCATTGGGGATTGTTGCGTCCATTTGAGTTAGTGGCGCGTTTGGGTAGGTGAGTGGGGGAAGCGGGTTTAAATAAAGGAATGAGGAGACGGAGAGAGGAGAAGGAGTTCCTGAGCGTAGTAATGTGGTGAATGATTAGTTTGGTTCGTGAGTGGGGTTATATATAACGGAGAGTGTTAAGGCCGTAGCGAATCTGGAGCGTTGGTGTCTGGTAGGTGGGTATAAAGGGTGGTAACGATGCACAAGGGGTAGTGAAGGGGGTTGGTGGAGAAATAATGACAAGCGTTGGATTACCAGACCAAATCAGCGGCTCTCCTTCCGCGACGTGGCAATTTCTTTCCCCTTCTCTGGGTGCGATGTCACCCTTGTGGACTAGAACCCACTTAGCCACTTCCCTACCAACACAGGACGTGGAATACAACACAAACATAAATTATATCCTAACTCTTTTTTTCTTTTTTCCAATTTTTTATTACAAATTTTAAAAATTTGTTTTTTTCTAACCACTTAAACAAAGCTTTTATTATACATACAGAGGTGTTAATTAAGCATGAGTTGGATTGGAAAAAGATAGGAATGAAGAAAAGAAAAACAATTGTGATGTTGTTATAATAATAATAATTCGAAATAAGAATGGAGCATGAAAAGGACGTGGCCATGGCAGAGTACAGAGGGAGGTAAAGAAATTAAGATGCAGCAAGTATTTATGGCAGGTGATACTATTTCGAAAAATAGGATAAAGATTAACTAGTGTTTCGTTTCGGTTAGTTGTAGATCAATGTTCAACTAAATAACTGGGACTGTCTATATTGAAGTAATTAATTTACAGAGCTAGGTCTTGTTCTTGTTACTACTATGTTGCCTTAAAAAAAATGGTAAACATGAATAAAAACAAAAAAAGAAATGAATATTTGGTTGGATTTTTAAAATTAGATAGTATCCTTAAAAGATGTTGTGAAGTCAAGTAGAACATTTTTGTGCGGCCCTCATTCCTGGGATCAGAAGGGAATGGTTTGGATCATGAACATGGTCTCACGTGCCAAAACAAAGAAACAGAAAAACACGTAAAATAATAAAAGAATTTTGTTCTTCCACATGCAGTTAATTATTGGATCAGTAACTACAGTATTTGCAAATTTACTGGTGCTTTTGGAACACTTGATCAATGTTCAATAATTATGAGTTTCGACACTGGGTTCCACGCGTTCCAACCCTTTCCTTTGTCTATCGTGGTCAGTGACCATCACATACAATAAACGTTTTACATTTTACGATAAACGTTTTAAATTTTAAGTTTAAATTCTTTTGGGTCTTATTTCTGTTTGTTAAATTTATTTTTTATTTTTGTTTTGTGTAAAATTAGGTCTATTTTTTTTTCTAATTTTTGTCAATTTAATTATTTTTTCTAACCGTGTTTAAATAATTGACGTCAATAAGCAGTGTATGTCACGTGTTAGTCATATATATATATTTTAAATTAAATTTTAAATTATTATCTACGTGTAAAGTCAATATCGTATCACGTTTCAATGTTATGTTAGTACATGTCACTTTATGGTCATGTCCTTTTGTTTAATTTAGTCAATATTTTTGTTCACTTCATTGACTATTATTTTTGTTTAATTTAGTCGCAATTTTGGTTAAAATGAAACAACTTTATTCATTTGAAATTGAGATTAAATTAGAGACCAATTATAATTTTTTATTTATAATAGTGACTATTTTAGTACTAATAATTTTTTATTTAATAATTTGGTATCTAAATTTATCATTATAATGAATAACACCTTTTGGTCACTATAATTAATTATTAACGAAATATTTTTTTTTAATGAATCAAAGCCAAATAATACAAATTTCATTATATGCTATGAATTTTAATCGAGTTGGACTAAATTTAAATAAATGAATTAGTCAGATTTTTTGGTGAGATAATAACGATATAAATTTGTCCCTTGCTCATTTGGATTGGACATTCATTATCGTGTTTTATATTTTTATTCAATATTGTTTAATAATATCTATATTTTGAAAACAGAATTTGTAAAATAAATAATTCCACTTATACGACTACAAATGGCTATTATAAGTTGCCCTAAACAATTTTTTTTATTTATTTTTAGTGAAGATGAGAAAGTATAAGCAAAATTATAATTAGTAATATCTTTTATTGGATATCTCAACAGATATAATTATAAAATTAATTCTCAAATAATTAGATAAAATATGAATTTGAATAATTTTGCATTTTAAATTCAAGGTTCATTCTTACCTTGATTAACTAGCTATTGTTAAGTAGTAAATAGATTATTATGTATACAAATATATATATATGTATGTATATTATTTTGTTAACAAAAAGCATAATTAAGTAAAGGGTCATGCAAGTGTTCTAAGAGTACTTGTTAAGAATAATTAATATGCATTAAATTTTACAAAAGTTTATAGTTAATTGTTATATTAAATGAATTTTGATTTAATAATCATTAATGGAGTTTTACTTTATTTAGAGAACAAAAATGTCCATAAATATTACATAACTATATTTAATATTTTATTTAATATACACAAATAAAAAGTTAAAAAATAATAAAATAAATATTTTTTAATATTGTTAAAAATTAAAATATAATTAAACATAAAAAATTTTAAATTAACATAAAAAAAAAACAGAAAATAATGTTAAACATTTAAAACATCTAAAAAATTAAATAATGTGAGACTTTATTAAGTGGAAAGATATTCCTTAAAAATTCCAAAAGTTATTTTTTTCTTTATAAAGTTTGTTATACGAATTTATATTATTTTAATTAATAAAATTAATTATCTTAATTGAATGTAAAAATATGGAATCAAATTGTTCGGCATTAGTTTAGTTAGCATTCTCCAAATAAATATTGTTTAAAAGTAATTACAACCATTTAAGTAAATGTTGTTGATATTCTTTTCAATCCTAGGTTTTAGTAAATCATAATGGTATTTAAGAAATTGTGATGAATGTGAAGAAACCCTAATTAATATTCTCATGGTGCAATGATGTTAAATTAGTAGAATTATATGTGTTAGCATCTAGTTGTTAAGCACTAAATAAGAATGAGCTAGTTGGTTGGTTAATGATTAATAATGGTATGATAACCTTATACCAACAACATATGCTAAATCTTATTTATATTTGTTGATGCTGATTTTCATACTTGTACTTCACATTGAATATGACCCCTTTTCTTGAGCAACTATGATTATTTTTTAGGTTTTTATCTTACATTCATGTTCTATATAAATAGAAGGAAAGCATATATATTAGAAAAAAAAGAACATAAATGTGTTGATTATAAAATATATATTAGTTTGTAGTTCACCGATCAAACATGTAAAATAGAACAGGTCCAACCATAAAGATTTATGTTTATTAAATTAAATAGGTAAAAGAAAATGGAGTAGAGAAAAAAAGAATATAATGGTTACATTATGTTTCATTAGATATTTTTTTGCATGTCATATTGTTTATCCTAGTAAAATAAAGATGAAATATAAAATCCGATTTAAATTTTCTTTTTATTTTATTTCAATTAAAAAAGTATAATTTCTATAATACAAATTTAAAAATATTATGATATGTTAATTATGGCTAAACTATTTTAAAAAACAATGTAATAGTATTTTTATAATTGACTACGCACATATTATATGTCCACGTTACAATATTATTGTTACAAGTTATATAATACGTAAACACGTACATTTATTTAAGAGGAAATAAATAGAATATTAAATTCATCAAAGTTTTATGATTTTCATGTGACATTATTGTAGTTAAAATAAAAAATAAAAGTGTGGTGGACTTAGAAGTAAACATGAATAGCCACCCCGTTTGAATACTACTCGTTGACTGAGTCATGAAGAACGACGGAGCGATGAAAACGAAGAAGAACGCACAAAATA
>Ga0099823_1002683_pt1 | contig 16259 bp, 6 predicted proteins | sample CowpearedBW_FD_76831 | JGI IMG/M metagenome (GOLD analysis project Ga0099823, IMG submission 76831) | Root nodule microbial communities of legume samples collected from California, USA - Cow pea red BW | ecosystem: Host-associated > Plants > Roots > Nodule | place: USA: California | collected...
ATACACTAAACACCACCATGAGATCTCCCCACGAGACTCATGGAATTACACCTATCTCACACCAAATTCATGTTTCTCATACCATAACCACCACTTTTATCTCAAACATCCCATTCCCATGCCAACACACCACCAACTAACAATTCCATGCCATAATCACTTCAAGCATACCAATTTCAGTTCATACAACTCATATAAGACATGCATATTCACATAATTCATGTATTTTCAAGATAAATAGCCAGCCACAACTTAACAGGAAAATAAAATGCAAACCTGCACTAATCTCGCTTAGGCTAGAAGCCTTCGCCCCAGCAACAACAACTGTCTCACTTAAGCTAGGCATTATCGCCTGAGCGAGGCCTGCAACAGTGGCACTTTGTGAGCTCTTGCTTGGGCGAGACCATCTTGCATCTCACCTGGGCGAGAATACTCTTCGCCCAAACTTAAAATCCCTCACCTGAACAAGGACTCAAGCAGAGAACAACAGGTTTTCCTCGAGGGCTCGCTTGGGCGAGTCGTTCTTGCCTGAGCGAGATGATGCGTCGCTCAAAACAAGAACCCTCCGCTTGAGTGAGACGCTCGAGCAGAACCAGAGCGAGCTTCTGCTATTCTCGCCTAGGCTAGAATATCAATTCTCCCCCACTGTTTCATGCATGCAGCACCAAAAACAACCAAGCACATCCATATAGTTCATTCATATATGAGTACAAGCATTTTTAAATCATTTTAAGCATACCACAAAAGAGGAAACAGACCACATACTTCAAAATGGTAACCCAAGAAAGAGCGATAGGGCACTGGAGCAAGCTATGGAGCTGAAAACAAACACACACAGAGTTGAGAATGAGGTACTAGGGAGAACCCAAGGCAGAACTGGAGCCTCTGAACTAGAAAAGAGAAAGAATAAAGTTAAAGTTCAACATACCCGAGAGCCCTTTTCTGGTGGTATCTGCTGGTTTGCCAGGGGTGTTAAAGGTCAGGTTGGGGGTTCAATTCCCACTGGCAACAACCCACCCAGTATGAATGGACGGAGAAGGGTGAGGGGTTGGGGTGCATCAGGCTGTAGTAACCTGACAGCCTCTGGGACCCGAGGAGGGGTAGCCAGGGATGTTACATTGGTCGTCAGAGCGACAACTCGCGTAGAAAGCCCTGGGCGAGCCTCTGCTCATCTCGCCTAGGCGAGGCAAGCTCGCTTTGGCGAGATTATCAGTGCTCGCCATTGTTCACGCCTGCATCACACATACACATATACCAAATAGGAAAATCCAAACAGTTCAAGCAGCCATGGTAGTATACAAACTCGAAAATCATGAAACTTAAATGGTACAAGTCACAATCACACCAGACAAGGAGGTTAGGCCATTAGATTAGGAACAGCCCTTTAAAATTTAAAATTATGGCAGAATAAAAAAAGAGCGTTTTACACTATGCTTTATATTGTAATAAAAAACCTTAGTATCTTTAACTTGATTTGTTAGTGAAAATTATTGTTGCCGAAATTCTGAACGTTACAATAAACGGGTCGTCATAAATCCAGTAGTTGATCAAAGTGTTATTATTTATGAACTTTATCGTATAAAAGGTCATATTATTATTTTTGAGCATCTACACTTAATTGTAGATCCAGAAATTTTGCTTATATTATGGCAGAGAAGTGTCCAATATAAGATGAAGTTTTCTATGTATTTGTGTAAAATTTTTATCTTTTTTTATTAAGAAAAAAAAAAGAAACATAAAAGAAACGATAAACTCAAATAGATATAATGTAACATTCCATAGTTGTAATGTACTACTTTCAGTGCAATATGATTAACAATATTATTAAAGTAATTTGGTTAATATTATGTATGAAGTCATAGTCTCCTAAATATTTTGAGAAGAAAGAAGTACCGTGAACGTTATCATCACAACATTCATTACCAATTATTTGACTTTAACTTATTTGACAACGATGCGCACACATGTTTGATTGTAATACAAGAAAAGCAAGAACAGAAAATTAAACTTGAACAGAGAAAAGGTAAATACAGAAATTTATGATAAACATAGATAGTTTAGTTGTTCTCAAACACTCGTATAGCAGTAATAACACACTATGGATAAAGCTTAATGATAAAAGATAAACCAATGGGAGTAATCTTTTAGTTACTGAAGCCAGCAGAGAAAATGATATTGCCTCCTTGCAATTTTTCAGTATTTTCTTCGTCGTCCTTCCAGATATATGCATTAATCCATTGCTTCATTGTCAAAGAAAAAATGATAACAATCACACTCGAAAAGATCCTAGGAAATACTTTAGGTGTAAGTTGTTTTTCTTCCAGATGTCACATCACATGTTTGTCTCTGCACCCGCTATCGTAGACATATTTTTTTGACGAGGATTAAATTTGACTTTTTACTACGATTTCTGAGCAGTCGTTGAAACTGTTATCGTTATGGCCAAACAATGACGATTTTCTCACCACAACTCCAAATAACCGTTGTAAGTCGCTGTATTAAACTTTAAGAAGGGGAAATTTTGGAAAACAAAACCCCGGCTATTGTCCTTAGAACCGTTGTCAAAATGGATAATATAAATTGCAAACAATGTATGTAGTTTACTATAACCGTCGTTGAATATTATAATTAACGAGCATTTTGATCATAAAAGTCAATACATATGATGTGTTTTTTTAATACGGCGTTTACAATTTCGTCTTACAACAAACCTGTCAAATTATTCACATATTCAGACAGTTCAAAATATTCAGACAACCGGTTTAAATGATTTTAAAATTTCAAATAATTAACTAATATATATAAAAGAATTACGAGCTAATTCTAACTCAATTTAATCTGTATTCTTATATCTAAGAAGGAAATAGTTTGTACAGATTTCTTGAAGATAGACTAATGCTTTTTCATCGAATGGAATGGTTGTTCGTCTTTAAAATTTTGCAAAATATGCTTGTTTTTCTTTTATATTGTTCTTTAAATTTTTACAATAAATTATGTTTGTAATCATTGTAAATATAATTAAATTTTATTTTCTCTTTAACTACAATCTCGAAAGGTACTAAAAAAATGTGATATTTATAACAATTAAAATTGTAAGTTTTAACCGTTAAAAATTGTCACATATAAAGTTTTTATCGACTAAAATTATCACTACAATTAGTTATTTCAAACATAATTTGTAAAAAATTATTTTAACCGATTGTATTTTTGTTAGAAAAAGAAAAAATATATTTTAACCGTTAAAACCATCACAAAATTAACTATTTTCCTATATTCTTTTATTATATTCTAACAATTAAAAATTACCACAAAATATATTATATTGTATTATCGTTTAACTTGTATTACAGGTGGAGAACTGTCACAAAATATGTATATTTTTTTAATTTTGAAATTTTTAATTTTTAATTATTTTTCATTAATTTAATAATAAACAATTAAATTATTTATTTTATTTAAAATTAATTTTTTGGATTATAAAATAGTTTGAATAATTAATTTTTCATTTAACCTAAACATGATAACTTTTTTATATACCACACATAGCAATATATATTATAAAGCAACTATAATATATAAATTAATCAAGAGTCAAAATGACAAAAACTAAGAAATGAAATTAAAGAAATTAAAAGAATTATTTTGCATATTTTACATTCAAGTTTTGCATTATATCTAAAGGAATTAAATTAAGATCCAAAAAGTTTATTAGAGAAAATTGAAAAACTTAAGGAAAATCTTGATATAGTGTAAAGGCTTAAGTCAATGTTGGGTTGGAATCAAACCAAACGATGTGCTCCTATCCAATCTACTGCTTCTAATAGATTAAGCAAACCTTGTCCAAATACAACTAACAGCTACAATAAATGCAAATCAGATATATAAAAGTTGTGGAAGAAGTAAGCAAACCTGCACAATGATTTATGGTTTTGCAAATAAAAATCAGCATAGGATTAAAGGGTAAAATGATAGAAAGGCAAAACAAAGGAAAATTGAATACTTAACTTTATCAAATTAAAAGCAGGAGAAATTATCTTACTTATCCCAAAAGAAACTCTTTGGAAATATATGTGGATACTTCTCCACAGGCTACAATGACATTTTTTCAAAAGTGTTAGAGAACATACATGAGTACATAAATTTAAGCCACATCCTCTTCCATGCACCATCAAATGTAAACTAAAGTACTTAACAATAAGAATGTAAAAATTCACTTTTTTTTTCAAGATGGAATGTGAATTGTCAGAATAAATTATAGTCTCAACTAAACAAGAATTCCAGGTATCAATTCTATGAACGTATACAAAATAAAGATTGTAAAGAATATAGATAGTAACCTGGGCCAAATAACCTCCCAATGTGCCTCAAGATGTTGTAACCTAAAATTAGATTACACTTTGAATTATTGTTGTGGAAATGGTGTTATAAGGGTTAGTAGTATAAAAGAGTTGGCGATGCTTTTACCCTAGATACTAGAGCTGGTATTCTTCTCGAAAAAGTTTAGTAGCATAGGCCTGTTAAATTGAGAGTTAGGCAAATAGATGTAAATAGAAGTTTGAAAGCGATTGAGCAAGTTATGTATCCAAGTGCACACATTCAAAATTTGTGTCCATGTTGGGCGATGAACATGAAAGTTGTAACTATTAGAAGTTAAAAATATGATACCCTCACTTGTCCAAGAAAGACACTAAAGTATCCTAGAAGAAACCTCATGATAACTTCCATCCAAAAACTCGTACTAATTAAAGTCAATCAATGTGTTGAAAATGACACTGAAATTGAGTAAACGTCAATCATTTCGGAACATAAAAAAATATAACTGAAAAAGCAACCAATTCATTGAAAGATATAATTACATTGCAATAAAGTAGAATATTTGTGTTTCTGCAGAAACGTGCAATAACAAAATATCACATAGCACAAATTATGTCTTACTTGATCCTTGATTTCTTGAGATGGATATTCTTCGGTTCTCTTGGATACGTCTTCTTGCAATATTGTCGAATTGGACATTTTTTGAGTTATTTACAGAAAAGACTCTAACGATCAAGTCAACAAGGACTCTTAAAAGTCAAATCACAGATTAAAGAATTAATGAATTGCATACCTTTGATTATTGGGGTCCACTTGTATTTATAGAACATTAATCACAGATTACCTAGCTTATGGGTTAGGTCCCTACTAGGCCCGTTGGGTCTCTTTTGGGCTTGCATGGGCCTGATCAAGGCCTAGGCATCAGGCTTATGACTTGATTTCGTAAATGCAATTGTTATTTCCTAAGTTTAGAGTAGGCGGCATTTGTCGGTATATAGCTTTAGTCACTATGTGCGTATTGTCTTTCTATATAGTTAATCAATGATTTAATCTATGTAGCACTATAAGTTAGCAGCTGGGACCGAGTATTTATACTTATCGGTCCTAGCCGCGTAGTATAGTACATCAGTCCCCCAACCTTTTGTGGGATGCGTCATGCCAAAGGTTTCTCTATTGTTCTGTTGTCTTTGCAAGAAAAATTTCCTCTTTTCTTGGTATTTCCTTAGGGTATGGTGGTCCCCCAATCTTGAGAAGTGGTAACGTCGCTAAGACTTGTTAGAGGTGGCAGAGTGAGTAAAGAGACTCAGGATGTCAGGGGTCGCATCAAGAGAAGTTGTATAGTCATCATTAATCGTGATGTTTCATTTTTTGAGTGCTTTTTGAGTGGGAAAACTTTTTAGGTTTGAGCTTTATCTTATAAATAGTGATCCCGAGGAAAAGTTTGTGCATAGTCTCATTTGCTTGCTTTCAAGAAATTCTCATCAGTTGTAGTTGAGTGGTGTCCAACATATTTACTTCCTCTTTGTGCTGTCAACTATCCTATTTATAAGGTATGTTTAGTGATAGTGATAGTTCTTCTGTATCAAGGTCGGGTAGTAGGAGTGAGGAGTCGGGGAGTGAGGGTAGCGGATATAGTGAGGGAGGAGTTTAGATAGGGATTATCCCTGATGTTAGAGAGGATCCTTCTAAGGAAGTTGCCGAAAATAGCTTGCCTCCTAAGATTAGGTATGCGTGGGTGGCTCCGAACGTGAGGACTCAATATTCCCTATTCATATGGTCTCGAATACTCAACTCATGGTTGAACTATATCCTTATTCTTGAGAAGGATGTTTCCCCAAATGTCGTATCATTAGAATGGGTGAACGTTGTTGAGTATGTTTGCCATGATCAAGAGGGTGCCAAGGATGGGTTCTTCTGTATGTACATGTGCCATTTTTCCAAATTATATATGTGGATTCCCTTTGATGATTTTACAATGGGGGTTCTACGACTACTGAACGTCACGCCTACCTAATAGTTAGAGTTACCTACAAGCCTTTTATGTGTTATGTCGGTCTCTATATCTTCAACCTTCTATGCAATGCTTCCTGTATTTTTATATACTCGTCCAAAGAGTCCAGTTATTTGGTTGTCGTTGGTAAGCCGACCAGGCATAAGCATGTTGGATGCTTTTTCGCAGTCTTTCAAACATTTTAATGACAAATTTTTTAAGTCGTTGTGAAAGAGTTAGGTCGTTCACATTTTTATAATGAGGATGGGAGTACCAAGTTCCCATTTAGTTAGACTGACAATCCTCAATGATATAAAGGTATGAAAAAGGGGGAGTTGTCGGCGAATGACAGAGAAGTTATGGAAATCTTAGGGAAATTTAGCAATAAGCTGCCCACTAAGGGCTTAGTTAGAGTTTATTTATCAATACATCCGCTTGTTGATTTATAAGGTATCATTTTTTATTTCTACCGTTATGTTTAATGTGAGAGAGCTAACCACTTATGTTTGCGTTCCAAGTCATATGGTTCAGTTGGGGAAGAAGAATCTGAACTTATTCAGGACTTTGTGTAAAGAACAGGCTGAGAAGGCCAAGAATGCGGGGAATACCGAAGTTCCTAACTTGTAGGAGCCATTGGTCAAAGTTCGTGTTCATGGTGGGTCAAAGAGGAAAGCATCAGTTCCTGTTAAACATGGTGTTGGAAAGGATTTGAAGAAGATTAGAGCCGAGCTGGTAGGTCCATCTCTATGACAAAAAGACTCGAGGTTGTTTAATAGAGTTGTCAAAGACAATAGTGTGTCGCGATATTGACATCCATTTGCCTGGATCAGTGATCTCTTCCATGGACAACATGGAGCCTAATGCAATGATAAAAGCCATGTTGGAATTTAACAACAAGGCATTAATTATGGGTCGTAGGGTGGGCACCCTTCTGCAGAGGGAAATAAAGGAAGGAGGCAAGTCCAAGGTGGAAGAGATCCAAGAGGAATTGAAAACTCAGGTCGCCAAGCATGAAGAGGAGAAGACGGTTTGGGAAAAAGAGCGGGAGGGGTGGGCGGTTGAGAGAAAACGTCTTGGCTCTTGGAAAGTTTGGTGTCTAGACTCGGAGAAAAATATGAATGGAAGAATTAACGACTTAGAGGCAGACAATGAGGTGTTAAAGGAGAAATATGTCAGCCTTGAAAGCGAACTTGAAGATTTAAAGGGTCATATCATCCAAGAACATATTAACGGCTTCAATAAGGGTTTAAGGCAGGCGACCTTCTTCTGCAAAGTGGTGGAACCTACAAATTCAAAGTATGACGTCAACAAAGACATTTTTTATGGTCGCCTGGTGGATGAGGATGACTTGAGTGTTGAGCAAGCCAAGGAGGTGCCGGCTACTAGTGGTAGAGATCCTACAACTGAGGAAGATGTAATTATGCAAGTGGAGACCGATCCTGTTATTAACTAGTTTTAATTTGATATTATGGCTTTTGAGTCTAAGTTTGTAATAATTTGCACACTTATTTCTCTGCGAACATGAGTGCTACTTTCTTGAATATATTAGTTATTTTTGTTTATTCGTGTTATGGGTTATGGTTGCTCTTATTGCTATTCACTTTGGTTATATTTTTTCAATGATATTCTACTCATGGTTATTTTACTTGTTTTAGGATTTTTGTGTGAATTATGATAATATGTTATTCAGTTAGAGGATTGAGTATGGCGTGTATTCGTCCCAAGTCACTTACTATAGTAAGTGGGGGAACTTAAGGATTTCTATTGATGAAGTGTCTGACCTGGACCGCTTACTTCTGTAAGTGGAAGGGAACTTAAGAATTTTTATTTAACGATGAAGTGTTCGACTTGGGCCGCTTACTATTGTAAGTGGGAGGGAACTTAAGAATTTTTATTTGACGGTGAAGTATTCGACCTAGGTCATTTGCTTCTGTATGTGGGAGGGAACTTAAGAATTTTTATTTAATGATGAAGTGTTCGACATAGGCTGCTTACTTCTGTCTCAGCGACTTTATCTCATTAGTGTTGCGTTTTTGAAGTTAGCGAACTCCTGCTGTATTTTTGTTTGCCCTTCCAAGATGGCAGCCATGTCCAACAAATTTGTCACAACCTCTTAAGGACTTGTTTTCGGCTCCTTTGGGACGCCAGCTCTACTACGTGTTGAAACCATCTTCATAGGTTCTTAGATTGTTTTGGTAAAACACTAACTTGTGCCTCACGATGGGCGTCAATTGTTCCTACGGAAACAATAACAAAATATCAGGGAGCACAAATTATGTCTTACCTAATCCTTGATTTCCTGAGATGCATACTCCTCAGTTCTCTTGGATACGTCTTCTTGCATTATTGCCGGATTGGACATTTTTTAGGTTACCTGCAGAAAAGAATCTGACGATCAAGTTAGCGAGAGCTCTCAAAAGTCAAATCGTAGATTAGAGAATTAATGAATTGCATATCTTTGATTGCTGGGTCCACTTGTATTTATAGAACATTTATCACAAATTACCTGGCTTATGGGTTGGGCCCCTACTAGGCTCGTTGAGTCACTTTTGGGTTTGCATAGGCCTCATCAAGGCCTAAGCATCACGCTTATGACTTGATTTCGTAAATGCAATTGTTATTTCCTAAGTTTAGAGTAGACGACCTTTGTCGGTATGTAGCTTTAGCCGCTATGTGTGTATTGTCTTTTTATATGGTTGATCAATTATTTAATCTATGTAGGACTATGAGTTAGCGGTTGGGACCGGGTATTTATAATTACCGGTCCTAGCCACGTAATATAGTACAATTTGAAATTTAGCACCACAAGTAAACATCATTTCCATGTAAATGTATCATTTTGGTACGAAGACAAAACTTTTCATAAACACTTTTAGAATTCAAAACTAATACGGGTGGGCGAAAAAATATAATTTTCTTGATTCGATTCATATTTGCTTCAATTCAATTCATTTAAGATCCATTTTATTAAAAATTCAATCAATTTAAAATCCATTTTATTGGATCTAGATTTCAATATAATCTATATTTTATACATTTTATGGATTGGATATTTATTCTCTAAATCCATATTTTTAAATATGGATAATCCAAAAAAATCCAATAAAAATTTTGAATTTAAAGTTTTAGTTAGATTATGCTAAAGGTCGAGATGGACTAGTCAAAATTTGGTCGTACACAGCTGAGTTGGCGCAACCCAAATTTGGTCGTATTCGGCGAAGTCGGTCTTGTACGAAATTTGGCTGTATTCGGACGAATTCAATCATGTTGACCCTGGTCAAAATTTGGCAGAGTGACCCTTGACCAAATTTGGCAGTATTCGACCAAGTTCACCCTGACCCAAATTTGATCACACTGGATGAGTCGGCATCAGACAAAAATTTTTTGTGACGGTCACGATTACAATTTTGCCGTATTTAGCTTAGTTGGCTATGATTGAATTCAATTGAGTCGGTCCCGACGAAAATTTAGCCAAATCGACCTTGGCCTTGACCCAAATTTGGCAGTATTGGGCTGAGCTAGTCGCGACCAAAATTTAGTAGTATTCAATTGAGTCGGCTTCGGTCAAAATTCAACCGAATTCAGTCAAGTTGGCCCCGGTTGACATTTTTCCAAGTCGACTCCAACCCAAATTTGGTTGTATTCAACCAAGTCAACCCTAGAAGAAATTTGGTCGTATTCAACCAAGTCAGCCACAACCGAAATTTGTCCATATTCAATTGTGGCTGCCCCAACCAAAATTCAATAGAATTCAATCGAGTCAATCCTAACCGAAATTTGGCCAACTCGGCCTTGGCCTAAATTTGGCCATATTCTGCCGAGTCCAATTTTTGCATTATTTGACTAAGTCGGTCCTGAATGAAATTTGAGCGTTTTGGCTGAGCCGGCCACGATCGAAATTTGATAGTATTCAACCAATTTGGCCACGACTAAAATTTGGCCGAGTGGGCCCTGCCCAAATTTGGCTATATTTGGCCAAGTCACCTCCAAACAAAATTTGGCCATTTGGACCGAGTCAATCACGATCAAAATTTGGTCGTATTCAGCCGAGTTGGCCCTGATCGAAATTTGGCTGAATTCATTTCAGTTGACCCTGACCAAAATTTGGTTGAGTCGACCCACACCATAATTTGGCCGTATTCAGCCTAGTCTACTCTGACCAAAAGTTTTCCTTGTTTGTGCTAGTCAAAATTTGGTCGTATTAGGCCACGTCGTCCCCAACCAAAATTTGGTTGTATGCAGCCAAATTTTACCGAGCCAGTCCTGACCGAGATTTGGACATATTCAGTCGAGTTGACCTTAATCTAATTTGTTTGAATTTAGCTGAGTCGACCTTAGCCAAAATTTGGCGGACCCTGACCAAATTCAATCGAGTTGGGCACGATCGGAAGTCAGTCGACCCCGTCCCTTGCTAAAATTCAGCCAAGTTGTCCCCGACCAAAATTCTACCAAATTCTATTTTGTCAACCCTAAGGACACAAGTTTAAAAAGTTCAATTTAAATTTCATTTATAAAAATTAGATTCTGGATTTTGAACTTGATCCAAATATTTTGACTGAATTTAAATCTTAATCAAAATATTTGACTCTAAATTTAAAAAAAAAAAATATTCAAATTAGTTTTGTTGAAAAAATAAATTTGAATCGAAAACTTATCTAATTATTTAGATCTAAAATTGGATCATTAAAAATCAAATCCATAACCATCCATAAAACTAAGGATGGCACTTTCCATTGGCTCAATGTTACTGTTTGTTTAAAAAATGGCCTTTGTATACCTTTTTATTATCCATACCATATGAAATAACGTATGTATTTTGTTTAATATTCAAACAACCAAATATCCCAAGGAACTAGCTAAGGAAAAGCTTCAAATTTCAACCACTTACAATGAGAAAAAAAATAGGGTTGAAAAGATAAACCGCCATAGAGAAATAATTCAGATGTTAGCAATTACTGAAAGTTTGTATTCTGTCTCAGTATATAAATGAAAGGACTCATTTTTGTGAATAATTAATTACCTATATAATGGTCACAAACTGCCCTCTAAGGCCTATGAAGTCATCATTAAAGTGATGCTTCATAATCCATAAAACGCATTTTTCGATTGATATTGAATTGGGAATGTGTTAAACGATATTAACAATTTTAATACTAACATAAAACGTGTTCGACATGTTAAAAAAATCAATGTAATTGGGTTAAAAGCACTATATGCATTCATTTTGAAAGGTTGGGAACCAAAATATATCAAAATTTTGGATAAAGATGAATTTTAATTTTGGATTAAAGTTCAAAGACTAAAAACATTCTTAACCCTAAATAAAATTAGTGACGCATACAAAATCATTTATCATCATGCTCATTAATTATAAGAACAATTAATCAATATTTGGACAATCCTAAAATATCTTATAACAATTATTCATAATTTAACATCCATACCATAAATAATTAAAATACAAAACATTAATAATTTAAAATTAAATAACTTTAAAATTTTGACCAATAACTAACAAAATTTATTGCTCATTTCAAATAAATAAATATTCTTAATTGCAATAAATCATACATATCATTCTCATTATTTTTTATTTAACAATAATCAAATACTAACATTAATTGAACACATGAAACAATATCAAACGAACTGCGCACTTTCAATTAACCAATCATTCAACATTAATTTTACATTAATTTTGATCTAATAACCATAACAAGCATCACATTTTTGCAAACCATTCAATCCAAGGCTTTAATCACTCACGCCACATATTCACGTAAAGAAGATATGTAACTTTCTAAACCAAGGCCTTTATTTTGCAATTAAATTTTTGAAATCACGCAAATCAATTAATTCAATGTTCACAATGGAATAAAACCAATAATTTATAAAATTAAAATCCCAATATTGGCAATATTTTCAATTGCCGTGATTCATGCCGCAACGGTATCTTTCAAAATGCAATTGAAGTCACGTGAATTAAAATCAATTCAATAGCATCATTCATTAATTTCAATCACAAGAAAACATGCACGTGACGAAAAAAAAACAGCGATGCATTTCATTCACCCATGCACTTTTCAATGAAACTTTGATTATAAGAAATGATTAGTGCAATGACCAAAAGAATCAAAAAAAAAAAAAACTTTTACCAATCCTTAAATTTTACCATAAACAATAAAAATCAAATAATTAGAAAAAATAAAAAATTGAATATATATATAGATATATATATATATATATATATATTTAATTAATTGTGAATATTTTAAAAATTTAAACGATGACAGATATATGGCGGAGACGAGTATTATGGCGGGGATATGTACATCCCCATATCCAATTGAAAAAGTCGAGGATTCCCCATCCCCGTATCCATACCCAATCAATGCGAGGATTTTCCATCAAAACGGAGACGGGTTCAGACAATATCTATGAGGACGTATTTATTAGTCATCTCTATGTGACATTCCATTAACTGCATTAATAATCTTTTTCTAGAAAAGACTTAACTGAAGCAATCTTCGAAAATTAGGACCTAATGAACATTTTATTAAAAACTTAAGAACCTAATTGATACATTCCTATAAAAATTCTTATAAAAGTAAGATGATCAAAGTAATTAAACCTAACATTAAGTATTCTATCAACGATAACTAAGCCGACGCTAGTAGATATTATTACATATCTTTATTAGAAAAATAAAAATAGTTTGTATTAGATTAGAGTTTACTAATACAACTCTGTTACCATTTTAAATTATTTTTTAGCATTTTAAATTATTTTTTACGCTTTTTAACTTTTTTTTTAAATAACCTTTTACATCTTGTTTGAGTCGGTTAATTAACTGATTTCAATAATATCATAATTTGACTATTAATATTTAAAAGATAATTTGACAATTTCTTAGAATGAATGATATAAAAAGTAATTTAAGAAAATAGTCAAATTTATTTGAACTCTTTCCAACTAAAAGATAGAGACAACAGCACAACTATTTTCATTTTAACATATATGGAGTTCCAACATATGCAACAAACATAAAATGATTTGTGTTTCAAAATAATAATACAATATATCGAATTTTATACGAAAATAAGTTTACACATTAATAATAGAAAATAAAAATTTTATCGACATTAGTATCAACAATTTTCTCTCTAATGATTGGATCCAAATTGTTGAAGATCTACCTATTCAAAATATTGATAACATTGATTAAAAACATGAAATTAAACACATGTTGCGAAAATAAAATATTACCTCTTTCAAATATTTCAGTAATTTATTTTATCAATAAAATTAATGAAAAATTTTAAAAAAATCAATTTTACTGTACATAAATTCTCACTATTTTACTTTAAAAAAATTATACTAAAGAACCTATTTACAATTAAATTTTTTTACAAAATAAATAAAAATTATCTATAATAAAATTATAAAGTTTATTTATTTTTATATTTTCTTTATAATGTTATAATATTTTTATTCAATAATTATTATAATAATTTTCTTTTATCATAAAATAAAGTAGATACTCAAGAACATGTCTTTCTACAACTTTTAAGAGCATATGTTTCAAACGATATTAAATAATAATGGTTTATGCAATAATAACGGTTTATTAGGTGTAAAATGTTAGGTGTTGTAGAAAAGTTAAAGGTAGGAGTTGAGGAATGTAGAGACGTATCTCTATTTTTGTGGTCGGTGGTAGAATTTGACCAAAATTTTTGGGATACTAAAATAATATATTTAAAAATTTATATATTTAACATTATTGTTACTAATTCAATAAAATGGATACATATTCTAGTACAACTATAACTATAACGAAATTATACATATCTAATGGATTGTCCATTATTTTTTCATATTCTTGAACTTATCAAATAATTCAATCATAATTAAATTTTTCAGTTATTTTTTTTTCAACATAAATAACCATATTATATGCAAATATTCATTTTTCATTTTCCTAATGTGCACATACCAATTCAAAAGTTTTCACAATCATTTCATTTCATTGTTATACATATCAATTCAAAAGTCATCACAAACACTTAATTTCATTGTTATGTGATGAACGATATTGTCATGTTTTGATCTTCACTTTTCTTTTTATCAATTTTAAAAAATGAATTTATTCTTTTATTTTTCATCAATATACCTATTTATAAAACAAGTTTAAAACTAGAAAATAGTTTATCATAATGTAGTCAAAAAATTGAGAGACATAACTATTAAAAAAAATTATGATAATCAAGTCATAATTAAAAATTGTCTATAAAAAATCACGTACTACACATTACTTGCTTTTCTACATTCATAAAAAATGAATATACAAAAGGTCATGAGATAAAACATACTGCTAAATATTAAACAAGTATGTCAGTACCAAGCGCAGGACAAGAGAAATTTACTTTTTTTTTTTCTTTAAGAACGGGAGAGAAAATATAAAAAATAAAAATGAAGGAAAAATAATGAGTTTGTTTAACTTTTTTTTTTCTTCGGTAACAAGAAATCATGGATGGGTGAGAGATGAGTACAACATATAAAAAACTCAAAAGACAATGGGAAGAGAAAATGAAAATTATCTTAATAATTTTTTTCTTCATTATATTTGATTTTATGTTTTACTATTTATTAACATTAAATGTTGTACTTTATAAAAGAAAAAAAATGCCTAATTTAATTTTCATTAATTTTTCAATATACTACTACCTAATTTAAAAAAGATACATATAATTTAAAAAGTTTAAAAAATATATATAATTTAAAAAAAATTAAAAAAATTTGAGGGTGTTGTGGTCCCACCTACTCCTTCAATGAGCAATTGGACCAAAGAGAACTTGACAAACAAGCAATTCACATGACAAAATCTTGAGGATTTGGTATATGGAAGACACATGACAAAATCTTGAGGATGACTTTATAGGTCATGTTGACTTTAATTGGAGAAGATTTATCTGCAAAAAGTTCCTCTATGCTTAAGTAAATAAGACAGTAATGATCTTTGAAAGTGAATAAGAAAGTAGGAAAATAGGTTCAGTGAATAGCCACATATGGGATAACACCTTTTTATAGGATTTTGGAGCCCATGTGACCAATGTATCATACCATCATGAAAGTAATGGTAAATAAACACACCATCAATGCCAAGACACAACAACTATATAACTGAAAAACACTAGTATGAGTAAAATTAATGAGTTTAATGATGCAGTAAAGTCTCTTCATGGATCGGGCAGGAATACAAGCACCTCCAACCTTAGAAGTTTTGACATGCATAATCATTGAACTTGTTAGGATGGCAACTGGATTTTTAGACGAGTTGTGACCGATTTGCTTATGCAGGTAGAATAAACTTAGTGTAGAGGTAACTGGCCATTTAGCCGAGTTGAAGCCAAAATTTATATGTAAGTGGAATACCCTCTTGATCAGGCTCTAGATGGTCATCTTTGACTGTGTTGAAATTCGACATCACCTTTTGACTATTTTGTCTATGAGGTCATCCATTTCTTCGATTCCTATTAGAAATAAGGGGTTTTGAGTGATTATTACTTATGCTACAAGCATTAAATGAACCTGACTTTACTGTTGATGTGTCATTATCTCGTTAGTTGGGCAAGGGGCATGAAATGCCAAAGGTCATGCCCGTTTGGATGGAAGTGACTGATAATTGGCATTATCATGTTTTATTTTTATCTTTTGTTGTTATTTTATTATTATCTTTTCAGATATTTCAAGTTTTATTTAATAAATTTGGAAAAGATATAATTTGGTTTATATTTTGTAGATAAGTGGAAATCTCAAAGATCTAGAAGATTATCAACAAAATTAGTGGAATACTGAATATTAAAATAATATCAACGAAATCATCCACCAAGTTGGTTACTTCAATTACCAGATAGAATATTTGAAGAATATCTCAAAGATATTGAGCTTTAGAAGA
>Ga0099823_1002687_pt1 | contig 16255 bp, 4 predicted proteins | sample CowpearedBW_FD_76831 | JGI IMG/M metagenome (GOLD analysis project Ga0099823, IMG submission 76831) | Root nodule microbial communities of legume samples collected from California, USA - Cow pea red BW | ecosystem: Host-associated > Plants > Roots > Nodule | place: USA: California | collected...
CATTTTATTTGTTCTTCTTCTTTCAATGCATTTTCGTTTTTGGTTGTGTTCTTGCTATTTTTGTTTCTAAGCACCTTAAACTATCTCTTCTCCTATTGAACTCTTGGAAAGGAACCTTCACATATAGATAGCTTGCTATGTTAATGTCCAGTGGAGATTTCCTTGAGTTTTCCTTAAACAACTCTTCACCATATTCATAATATTAAAAGGAAACAAGATAATCCTTCATCACATTCTCAACCACACCAATCAAATATCAATGCCACAGTATACACAAAATAGGGTTAGCATCAATTTTATACGAAAATTGTGTTTTAAATACAATAGCAAACATATTTCTGATACCTATAAGCAAAAACTTTCATTAGAACTTGAGGAATAGGTTGCGACTTCACAGAAGTGGCACCAATAAACAGTAACTTGAAAGGATGCTCACATACTCTGTATTATCCTTCATTTTTCAGTATCTTGAAATTGTGCATGATATATGTTTCACCCTCGATCAACTTGCTATCCCATAAATCAAATTCTTCCCTTCGAACAATGCAATGTATCTTGTCCACCTACAAAAAATTAACAAAATAACAACAAATTAAAAACAATTGGATAAAAAATTCAACGGTTTATTTATCAAATACTTACATTTTCATCCATCAAAATCATCTCCAACTAAATATTTGAATCATGGGACTGAATATACCAATGATCAACAACTCTAACATCCAGCTTTAGGGTCTCCTTCTTACCATCAATATCTTTAATCATATCTAACTTCATCGCCATTGCAACTTCCTACAACAACAGAAAAAAAAATGTAAACAACAATGCACATCAAAACTTCATAGTGTAATAATAACAAACATCGGAAAAATATTAAGAAAAATACAACCATAAAAAAGGAACAAAACAACAGCAAACAACTGTAAATAAGATAAAACTAAAACAAACAATGGAAAATACATTAAAAAAATGGATCTACTTAAAACCAAAACGCCAAACAGATAACATTAAAAAAATTGGCGGATGCAAGAACACAAATATCAACTACAGTAGGGCTTCAGAAATAAAAGCAAAAGAGATCCACAAAAACAAAACTACAAACAATTGTAAATAACATAAAACTAAAACAAACATGTAATATATCAACTTTCATGTTCTTATAAACTAAAATTCCAAACAATGCATCAAACTTCTGAACCACAAATACATAATCTAAAAAAAAAGTCAAACATTCAACCATTACACAACAACAATGCAACACAGAACAACAAAAATAATACCTGGAGTAGGGCTTCACATCCAAACGCAAGAAAGAACCACAAATAAAGAACAAAATCTACTTAAGGCAGCTGCTTCGATATTTATTACACAAAGTTCCATCCATGCCAAGTTTCTATCTTCGAAATGAAAGTCAGTCAAATCAGATGCAGTGTTGCCGCCAATACAAAATGTCGAGAAAAGACAAAAAAACACCAAAGAAATGAATTTCATTCATAGAACACAAACAAAGGGTAAAGCAGTCCTTTTCAAACAACAACATTTAACATTCGTAAACAAAAACTTCACCCCACGAAAAGACAATAAAACCAAAGAAATGGACATGTGTCAGCTAAACAAATTAGGGTGTTAAGGTAATATCCCTAGTGGTTAGTTTTCTTAGTTTTTAAGTAGAAGATGAATGTTCAACTTCTACCTTTCTCTCATGTTGGTCTATGATCTTTTTTAGATTTTCAATCATTAAATCCCAGTTTTCATATTCTAAGTGAAGAGTAGCCATATCTGTATCTATTTTTCTGAGAACATCATAAATAGGGGCAGTAAAAGCAAGTATATGATCAACCTTCATCCACCAATTATCATTCAATAAAGTTTCTTTCAGAAATTTTGCATTGTCCACATTAGCCTCTTTGTAAAGATGATTGTTCATCACCAATAACCATTTCTTTCAATCCTTTTTCAAACTTCTAAACCTCTAGAGCATGACAATGGTTAAAACAAATCATTTTGGAACAACAGAAAGCAACTTCAATGAGTTGAAGTTATTGAACATTGATAATCTCATAGAGTGCCCCACAATAAAGTTTTTAATAAATGTAGCATAATCAACAATTTATGTGGTCCAAGAAAATTCTTGATAAGTATCACTATTTCTTTTGGTATTTTTGGCTATACAAATATTTTTCAATGCAAGATTGAAGGTGTGCACTACTTAAGGAGTCCAATAGATTGAAGGAAATTTTGGTTCTATGAGCATTCATGTTGCCTCCTTACTATTCCATTATCCGTTATAATTTATACCACATTCTTCAACCCAACCTCCTTATGTCTCTCATGTGTTTGGCAATAAAATCCTTGGCCTTTATCACACCATATGCACATATCACTAACAATTGTCACCCCTTTCTAATTTCACGAGTCTCTTATATGATGTAAAAGGTTTTCTACATGACTTCTTTCTTTTGAAAGGAAAGGACTTCTCAATTTATTTAATGTTGGTGGTACATATCCACTGAGATTAGAAGTATTAGTTGTTAGAATCAAGCATCAGAATGTTCGCGTGTGGACAAAATCCACGAAGGGGTGAATTGGTTTAACTAATAAAATTATGCTTTTAATCTTTTTCCCTTTTTAATATCAAAGTTCAATGAAAATCCTTTCATTTATTTCAATAATCATAATAAAATAAAGAGAGTAGTGAAAATAAGATTGACATAGTGTATTTATACTGTTTCGAATCAAAAGACCCTACGTCCAATTGTTAATCTCTAAAAAATGAGATTAACTCAATCACTAAAAATAAACTAATTAAAAATAAGAAGAAGAATAGTTTAGAATAGAAAGCATCTCTCTTGAAGTCACAAGAGATGAAAGCACCTCTCTTGAATCACACAAGAGATGAAGAGACACCTTCCTTGAATCCACAAGGAATGAACACCTCCTTTGAATCACACAAAGGATGAACAATGTCACCTAGCAACAACAACAACAACATTCAATCACTCAAGATCCCACTTTATGAAAGTTATCGCTCTACCCATACTAGGTTTCCAAAGCCTTCCACAAAGAGTTCTCAAGTACTCATACTTCTCTAACTCCTATGTTTTGTAAAGAGAAATCTCACCTTCATTTATAGAAGTCACTTTTGAAATTAGGTTAAGAATATTAAAAGTCAAGTCACAATTGCTAGAGCTAATCGATTATCACGATAATCGATTATCACAAAGGCTTTTCTCGAAAATCAATTTCACTAAGATAATCAATTATCACCGAAGATCATCGATTATTCAATAAGCTTTTCTCGAAAATCAATTTTTATTGGGATAATCGATTATCACCAAAGATAATTGATTATTTTAGTGACTACTTGGGTTCTGCCTTTGCACTTTTGACTTACTAATTTAACTACTTTAAATAAGATACACAAATTACAATACTTTAACAATTAAACTCTTAAGTCTTCAATGTTCTTGAATCCATGCATTCTTTAAGTCTTCAACATTTTTCCATGAATCATCATTAAGTCTTCCATACTTCTTCATAAGTCATCAACATAATCAAAACTCCTTATATAAGCAAGATGTATATCTTCTTCTTTTTGTCAACATTAGCCGCATAAGAAAATGTAGTCCTATAATAAGGACTTCTTGCTAAATGAAATGGTGGTTCTGAAGAATAAAATATCCTTACAATTTCATAATCAAAAGTATCTCTAGCTTGCATATTGAAAGAGGCTTATAAAGGACCTTTAAATTTTTTGCTAACACTATTGTTTGTCTGATTTCCTTCATTAGATACAGGTGGTAAATGGACCTTTTTTCTCTTTGAAATTTCTATCTTTAATGTTGCTTTATTGTTTAATCTTGTAAGCTCAACTAGTTTTAATGGAGTCACGTTTCGACAAATTCTAACTCTGATTTCCGTAATTTTTAACAAATGAACTCTAGCTCAAGTGTAAAATCCATTAAATGAAAGATCACACATACTACATTTGATAATATTATTTCCACCTATGGACTTCTTCTTAGATTTGAAACATATTTTCAAAAAAGTTGTATTTCATCTTCTTGTTTGATAGCTTGATTAGGAATATCCGTCTTAATTTCCAATACCAAAAATAAATTACTTACAAAAAAAGTTATTAATTATAAAACTCAAATAAATAAATTTAATAAAAACGAATTTATTTGAATATAAAACATCATGTCATAAAATATAATTACTTGTAATATAAAAAAATAATATTACTTGTCATAAACTAATTATTTATAATATATTTTTAAAATAATTTTTAATTACTAGACATTTTAATATTGGTATATTTTTAATTCATTATGATTATTGTGAAAAAAAAATTAAATTTAAGTTTTTTCTAAGTAAAATTTTAATTTATCTTTTTAAAATTTTATAATTTATAAGACTTTAATTTATCATTTAAGAAAAATACATTCAGATTATAAAATTTATAATTTTATGTTCGAAATTTAAAAATAAAATAAAATAAACTTTGAACTTTGTATTATTTTTTTCTTGAACTTTGTATATATATTTTTTCCAAAATGCTCAATATTGACATGTGATCCCTATTACCACCAACGGACCTCGGTGATGATATGAAGAGTTATGGCTCCCCTAAAGTCTTTCTGTTTTAGTTTTTACACATATTTATATATTTTTTAAAATTATATTTACATATTATTATATTATTTATATTAAGTTTATATTATAAAAAATTATAATAAAAAATAAAATAAAGAAAAAATAGAAACTAACATGATAAATATCTTTGTCAATAAAAAAGATTAGAGTTTTACTTATAAGGTAAACCTTAAAGTGAGTGTGAGAAGAGAAAAAAAAGACAAGGAAATAGACTGAGAAATAGATATTAAAAAACAAAGATATTGAAAAAATACATTCTCACACATTCTCAGAGGATCTCTCACAAAGAGATTGAATAACACATTCTCACATGATGTCTCCTAAATTAAAGTTTTCCCCAATTAGTATCAATCATAATTATGATTTTAGGAACTCTTTTATGAAATCGACATAAATCCTAATTATATTTTTTTCCCAAATTAGTATGATTTGAAATTTTTAAATTTAGGAATTTTGTGTTTATTTTATGGTTATTTTATGATATGATAGTGAATGACAGTTATATTTTTCTTATTCTACTATCATATGTGATTGTTTTGAGTAGAGAAAATGAAGAGAAAAAATAAAGTGTTTTTTTAATTAAAAATAATTTTTATATAAAAAATCTAATTTAACACCCTTAAAATTTTTATCCATGTTCTACCACTGCCTTTACGTATGCTCATACCTAACAATCTAACAAGTATGTAAAATGTATAGATACATTGATGGAAAGAATGAAAGTACTTTTTATTTAAAATATTAAATAATTTAATACATTTTTTAATTATTAATATTAATAAGATATTTATGTTTTTAAATTATAGAACGAAAAGAGGTACTTTTTTTGTTTTTTCTAGACTCTTTTTCATGTCAATTTGTATGCTTCTTTCTTCTTGTCTAATCCCTTCCTATTTTTCTGTTTTTTTTTCTTCTTACTAATTCTTCCTTCCTCCAACTGGATTCTTAATTTGCAATACATCTTATGCCAACACAACTTTATTTTTCTATTGCTCGGCTAACTCATACAACACATTATTCTTCTTCCTCGAATCTCTTATAAGTTGTATGTTATTTATTAGACTTTCATAGAAAGTATTTACATTTTCTATTATAAAAATTGAGATATATGTGCATAAAGATATTTGAAGAGAAATACTTAAAGATTATTTGAATTTTTGATTTTTTTATTCAAAGATTATTTCAATTTTGGTTCTTTATTCAGAGATTTTTCAATTTTGATTTGTTGATTCGTACATATTTAGTTTTGATTCTTTCATTCGAAGATTTTCAGTTTTGATTTGTTCATTCGAAAATTTTCAACTTTGAGATTCAAAGATTTTTAGTTTTGATTTGTTTGTATATTTATCTTTATTTTGTCTTTTATTAAAATAAATTTAGTTGGGTATTTTTTTATGATATACATGTCCAAATGTTGGATTATACTAGTTCTAGCACTTTACGAAGTAGGACATTGTATGATTCGGCTTGACTATGGATAAGGTCGTGTCAAGCCCCAAGAAATGTGTCTGACAAGCATCATATGCGCTCTCACTACGTGCTCGTGTCTATACTATGTTGGAAGAGGGGAAACATGGCCACACCGTCATATTAGAGCTTCATAGGCTAAGAAATATAGGTAAAGGAAAGTGTTAGAAGTTTCACAACATCTTTCTTCAACATGACCGTGAAGAAAACAACTTCCATTTAGTTGGATTCCTCACAACAATTAAGAGAAATACTTCACACTACATGGTTGAAGATAATAGTTAGAAGAATACAATCATTGTTATAAAAGGGTATTCCTTTGCAATCAAAGCCTGAAAATTTAGTACCAAAAGGAAAAATAACAAATTAATTGTTCTAATAAACTAACTTCAGTTTTGCTATAATCTAGAATGTGAGGAAAACACAAGATTCAAGCCATTTCTTCATGGAAAATAATGTTTGATTGAAAGGGAAAAACAACCTGATATATGTACCACATGGAAATAAAGAGTGAATCTACAATATAGAATATCCCTTCTAAGATTCAATTTAGTTGTTGTGAAAATGGAAGTATTTGGTTACAAATGTTGGACAAATGTGTCTTAAATATAAATGGGCCATTGTACAACATCAGAAAAAATGCTCCTACAATCAATGCTATTATTCCTAATACTTTATCTTGGCTGCTTCAATTCCTTAAATGTACTTCTTCCATCCTAAACCAACCATTCAATATAAAAACTAGCATTCTAACGTTTACAATTTGAGTAAAACCAAGACACAATAAGTACAACAACAAAAAATACCTAAATATGAGACCAAGTATGAAAGTGAAAGTCGGAACGCTTCCATGCGGAGCGGTTCCTTCTTCAACATTTCATCGAACAATTCATGTGCAGTAGTGTGTAGATGTACATGTTGGTCGTCATCAGTGGCTACTCGTAGTCCTTTGACAGGAGTTCATTGAGACATCCAGAACGTTGAATGCTTCATCAATCTTCCGCGCTTTGATCTTACTCTCCATGAGTGCATGGTACGCATCGATGCCGACGGGGTTGGCGCTGAGTCGTTCTTCCTCTCTCGACCTCCTCTTTATTGACGTATGTAGGCATAGCGCATATTAACTCAAGAAAAGAGAAAATCTAACTTGAAATATGAAATATCACTTCCAATATGAAGAAAATACCTAAAGAAGATTACAAAAGCTTAGACTGAAGATTACATGAACAAGTTTCCAAAAATTTCAAATGAACACACTAGAGAAAAGAAGATGAAGGAGAACACAAATTATATGAAGACCATAAGAAAAACTGTAGATTTTCATATTTCTAATTTTATAGAATTGTAAAGGCACACAAGGATCACAAATATTCAAATTGAAATTTAATTTATTGATTAAGTTAATGTAACAATATTTAAAATAACAAGAAAAATATTGTGACGCTTAAGAATAATTAACTAAAATGAAAATATTTCAATCAATTTATATAACCTCTAAAAGGAAATGGCTAATAAAAATAGTTTTCTTGTAGTGGACATAGTCCTTATTCCTTCATTTAAAAGTGTCAAATGGTAACATTAATGAGATGATGTTTAATCATGTATGAGTTTGTCTAGTAGATTCCCATTTCTTAGTTAGAACATCTTTTAGGTTTTAAAATCTTTTATTTATATTTCTTTGTTCTTAGTTGTTTATGCAATTTGAAATTTATAGAAGAAACATCTAACTTTGATAAGTTTTTATTAGACTTGAAGTCGTTAAATCTCATATAAATAATTTATTCAACAGCTCACATTTTAGAATTATACACTTTTTAAACTTTAAATGCATTATATTGATAAAAGATTCTCTTATCATTTTTAGAGTCATAATTCCTAAATATCTTCCTACTATTGAGAATTAAAAATTCTAAAATATAGGTCAAATACATATGAAATAAGTGTTTAAATATGTATCAAACTTTTTAAAATTTTCCTAAAGTTGTGTATGCAAAGTGATATTGAATGTTGTTATTGAAATTCAAAAATTCAAAATTTTCTCTAAAATTTACAATGCATATTAAAACCTAGATCGATTCTCAGATGATATTTATACACTTTATTCAATTTTGAATATTATTCGCATACAAATTAATTTGGGAATTTTCATGTAAAATGGAAATTGAAACGAAACAAAGATCAAAACTAAAAATCAAAAGAAGATAAAAAGTTAATTCACATATTCAATAACCAAATAATTAATCTTATCAAAATTTTCTAAAGATTCAAATTAAATTTTAAACAATTTACCATTTCAATTAATCAATTAAATCAGTTATTTATACACTTTAATCAATTAATCTCAGATGATATTTATACACTTTATTCAATTTTGAATATTATTCGCATACAAATTAATTTGGGAATTTTCATGTAAAATGGAAATTGAAACGAAACAAAGATCAAAACCAAAAATCAAAAGAAGATAAAAGGTTAATTCACATATTCAATAACCAAATAATTAATCTTATCAAAATTTTCTAAAGATTCAAATTAAATTTTAAACAATTTACCATTTCAATTAATCAATTAAATCAGTTATATGAATCGACTCCTAATTTGACTTCTAAAATTAGAAGTGCAAATTGTAATCACAAAGTGCAAAACAAAAATTAGAGAATAGAAAAATAAACTTGGATCATTAAACAATTGATGCAAAACTCAATTTAGCTTGTTTGATCTTGATTCCATAAATTGATCCTCAATAATTAGTTATCCATTGTTGAAGAATAAAAAGATAAATGAGAAGATATAAAGAAAGAATCAAAACAAAATTGGAAAGAAAAAAAAGAGAAAGAGATGAAGAGAACTTTTAAAACTAGAAAACCAAACAAATCATTTTTGTCTACATGTTAAGAGCATATTTAGGATATATAAATATGCTTTGAAATTTGAAGTTAAAACAAGTCTAAATGTGGGCTCTAATGAGCTCCATAAACCGAATTATATAAATTTAAAATATACAAGGAGAATTGAATCCATAGATTCTTTTACAAAAATTCATCAAATTTGTCCCAATGAACCATAGGTCCATTTTAAATACCTGGAAACTTAGAATCTATTAAAACAGAAATCATCCTAAAATAATATCCATAGAAAAAGTTATGTCCTAAACAATGAAGAAATCTTAGATGAGTAGAAAATACAAAATGAAAGTAAATATGCACATTCAACCCAATTATTACTTCTAAAAGGAAATGAAGAAAAAACTAATAGTAAAACATATGAAAATTGCTTCCAATGTACAATAAATCTATAGATATGTGAAAAAAATATGTTTCACTTTAGAATGTTGACAGACACACATTTTAAATAATATAGATGATCTGTAAAAACATTTCTAATAACATGCAATGTAAACGATCTTAAGGAAGAGAATGATTTAAGTTGTAGATTTTTATGTTGGTTCTTATATAAATGCATATTGTATTGATAGGAAAACTAATATGGTGAAGTTACAATAAAGTATTATTTCCAAATTCAACTAGCTACCTAGGTATTATTTAAACACTCAATCACTCATGACTAACAACCTAGTGTATTTTTAGAACACAACCATTTTTGGCTAAACAACTCAAAGTATTGTTTGGAATAAAATCACTCATGGCTAAACAATATTAATATGATATAAAACAACAAGTAGTTTTGGCTAGAACCAGAGTGTTTTTTTTTTTAACGTAGCTACTCTTGGATAAAACAATTTTACTAAGGAAGGGTGGTTTAAATGATTATAGGAATTTTTTTTACTAGCTAGAGAATTAACATATTTTGACGGCTATAAGACTTATATATTTTTCTAGTTTGTGAAATGAACACAAACATTGCTTTGATGAAACCTAGATCATAAAATTCTTTGAGCAAGAATCTTTATAGTGTTTAGACTGATAGACTCTTTTGTCATTAAGAATTTAATCAAAATTTAATTCCTCACTTTTTATAATGTAATGTGAAACCAAAGATCAATCCTATGAAACATAAACTAGATTTGAATGGCTATAAGTGTATGAATGAGTAAACTGGAGAAAACCTACCTATATGAATCAAAATTTCCAAAAAAAAGAGATGGTTAAAGAACATGTGAAATACAAACATGAAATATTGACATTTGTTTCAAAATGATTTAATCAAAACATATTGACAATTAAATTATTTCATCTATTGACAAGATTGAAGCGTCTCTCAGAAATAAAGATTCTGAGTTTTAATCTGACCTACTTCTATTGAAAAATAAATCTTGAACTTCTGAATGAGAATACAAATTTCATCCTTAAGAAACTCAACTTTTGTGTGCAACTCTTCCTCATATCAATGCCAAATCTCATTATCGTCCATGAGATTTTCCATTCTTTCTTAGAGCTCAAACTTTTGATATTTTACATCTTTAACTACTTTCCTCTCTTTACAATCTTCCAAAAAAATAAGGATCAAAACAGAATCAAAATATCCTATCATTCCCTTTCTTTATTCCTATAATGGCACTTTCTTCTAAATGGAAACAAACAAAACCATAATATTATTAAAAAAAAAAAGAAAGTAAGTTTATTTCTACTAACATTTTTTGCAAAAAAACAAAAAAGATAGCCATAGAACATGTTAAATACAAACATGAAATATTGGCATTTTTTCCAGAAAGATTAAACCAAAAAAATATTTACAATCCAATTATTTCACATATTCACAAGATTAAAGTAACTATTAGAAATAAAGATTTTGAGTTTTAATCTGGCATACTTTTGTATAGAAGTAAATCTTGAACCTTTGTCTGAGAATGCAAATTTCATCATTAAGAAACTTCACTTTTGTACGGAGCACTTCATCATATATCTGCCAATTTTCATAATCGTTCATAAGATTCTTTAGCCTTTCTTGGAGCTCAAAGTTTTAATCTTTTAGTTCTTTAACTTATTTATGCTTTTCATGATCTTCCTGAAACAAAAGATTAAAATGGAATCAAACAAGCCTATCATGCCATTTCTTCATTCCTATATTGGCAATTTCTTATAAATGTAAAAAAACTAAATCATAATGATATTAAAGAAAAATAAAGAAGAGATATTCTTCTTTCTTCTAAACTTTTCGTGAACAAAAAAAACAAAAAAGATGGTTGGAGAACAAGTGAAATGCAAACATTAAGAGATGACATCTGTTTCCAGAAAGACTAAACCAAAACATATTGACAATCAAATTATTTCACATATTGACAAGATTGAAGCATTTATCGAAAATAAAGATTACGAGTTTTAATCTGACCTACTTTTGTTGAAAAAGAAATTTGAACTTCTATTAAAGAATACAAATTTGATCTTGAAGAAACTCCACTTTTGCACGCATCTTTACACCATTTTTAGTTCTTTAGCTTCTTTCTTCTCTTCACGATTTTCCTAGCACAAAGATGAAAACTAAATCAAATTAGCCCAGCATGCCCATTCTTCATTCCTATATTGACACTTTCTTCTAAATGTAAACAAACAAAATCATAATGTTATTAAAGAAAAAAGAAGAAGAAAAGATGGGCTTCTTTCTTCTAAACTTTTTGCGAAAAAAGAAAACAATAAGATGGCCTAAGAACATGTAAATTATTTACATGAAATATTGCCTTTTTTTCCAAAAATATTAAACCAAAACATATTAACAATCAAATTGTGTCACATATTGACAAGATTGAAGCATCTATCGAAAATAAAGATTATGAATTTCAATTTGACCTACTTCTATTGAAAAATAAATGTTGAACTTATAGGTAGGTTTCTTTTAGCTAAATTCATGATGTATATTGTAGCTTTAGATTCTCTATTTGATAGTTATATTTTCATTTCATTTTTAGCATAAATTATATTTGATTGGGTTTTCCTCAAGTGCATCTCTAGGATAATAGTTAATTCATTCCAATGCATAAAAATCTACATTCATATATTGTCTAAACCATCTTTGATTGGTTAGGTCATTTTATTGCATAAAATTTGACTTCACTGAGTAAGGCTCGGTTGTTGTCATGCTACTATAGTTGTAGGTTGATTTAAATTTAATTATTTTGACACTATACATAGTCTACAAAGGTCAACATTCTTCCTCACACTAGATTTTACTGAACTTGGTTTACATGCATACATATAGATTTGCACAAAATTTGGCTTCATTGTTGTCACGTTATTAGTTGTCATTCATAGGTGCAAACAATGATTTTACGTTATTTCCTTTTCTCGTATGGTCATATAGCATTATCCATTTTTCATTGCCACTCCTAGACTGAGCATAACATTCACATCTGCATCAAATTTACATTCTTAGATCTTTACTAAAATATTGTCATGGTTCTTGTTGTCATCTAGATTCTTAATTGTGATTTTTAATTATGCATCTCTTTCACTTGTTCACTTGCATTACGCATTTATAAATCCCACTTTTAGTTTATTTTGTCATTGCATCTCATATACATGCATATCATCTTAAATAGTTAATTCTCTTTTAACACTTTTCTTTTTTTTATTTGCCCCCTCCCCATTGCATTAGTTTTCATCTTTAGCCAGGAATAAGAATACAAACTAAAATCTTAACAAGTACCATTTCCTTGGATTGATCCTGAATTATTTCCATACTACATTAGGGGGAAAACTTGGATTTTTGTTGACATTAAATGCGATAAAAAAGGTTTTTAACAAGCCTCTATCAGAAACCTAGAGGTGTAGGTTAGACGGATAGCCAAGCAATTTGTTGAGCAACAAGAAAATCAATCTTCAGCCAATACTCAAGTTAATTCCCAAGAAAACTAGAAGTCTATCACAACTAGAGAAGGTATGATGGAGCCGGTCCATCACGAAATTCACCGGAAAACCTCTCTGATTAGTGTTCTACCGATTGAAACTCGCGGAATACAATCCATACACAGTAGAAGACTCGATAAAGGATGATTCTCTTTGGTTTCTCACTGGAAACTCGCACACACACGGTGTTTAAAACCCTAGGAAGAGAAATCCTAATCTAAGGTGGAGGGGTGAGCTGAAGAATGGGGGGAGTAATCTCAACCACTATCTCATTCATCCAAGCTAAGTGTTTACAAACAATGACTTGCCTTTTATAGAAGAGAGGCAACTAGAAAACAAAAGGAAGAAAGGAACACCGTCTAACAAGTTCCTAACGACGAGAGAGAAGAAAATTGGTTATCCGTCAACTACTATGAACTTGGTCCATCACGAAATTCGCCGGAAAACCTCTCTGATTGGTGTTCTACCGATTGAAACTCGCGGAATACAATCCATACACAGCGGAAGACTCGATAAAGGACGATTCTCTTTGGTTTCTCACTGGAAACTCGCACACACACGGTGTTTAGAACCCTAGGAGGAGAAATCCTAATCTAAGGTGGAGGGGTGAGCTGACGAATGGGGGGAGTAATCTCAACCACTATCTCATTCATCCAAGCTAAGTGTTTACAAACAATGGCTTGCCCTTTATAGAAGAGAGGCAACTAGAAAACAAAAGGAGGAAAGGAACACCATCTAACAAGTTCCTAACGGCGAGAGAGAAGAAAATTGGTTGTCCGTCAACTACTATGAACCCTACACACTAAGGGTGAACTATGTTTGAGTGGCTGGAACAACACGTGATGAACCCTAACAACTAGGGAAGGTCTGCATGACCAGTGAAGGCAATGTGTGAAAGAAAATCTAGTTGTAGGTGTAGTGAAATCAGAACGCAATTGTTTGATGAAATTGGGCTGGCATATTTGGAATGTGAGACTCGTGCTTGTTACAGATTGGGCTTAAGCGCAAAGAAGCTGAATCAGGAAGCATATCACATTGCAGACGCGGGGAGGTGTGCGGAATAATATTGGGTTGCTGGTTGCATACCCAAAACGAAGTAGCAGCTTTGTCTACGCATGGATGAGGAAATCTAGTGTGTGCGGAAGGCATGGGGATGAATTGGGTCGCAAGCCCAATGCCAAATACTTCAATAATTTGCTGCATTTAACAAAAACAAACAAATTTAGAAAACATTTATTTAATTAAAAAAAATAAAGAAAATAACGGAAATTAAAAGGAATGGGTCTAGGCGTTGGCCCAATGCTATAAGCCTTATTGGGTCACATCATCCCCTCCCTCTTGAAGAGGATCTGTCCTCAGATCAATAGGGTTGTGAAAGGCTCACAGCAACCAAAATGAAGATTCCACCAAGATAAAAAACAAATATGCAATAGTCATCAAACAAAAGGGCATTAAAATCATAATGACCATGCAATATAATTGATTGGGGAATGTGTGAAAATGGGCTTATAAATTTGGAAAAAGTTGGTATTAGGCCCATTTCACACAAAAAGTGTCTTACACTTTAACTTAGATGATTTTTGAAAGCAATTTTAAAGTCAAAGTGTGTTTTGGCACATTATGTTGAGGAGGATGAAATAAGGGAATGAGATGGAGAACAAAATGTTTGAAAAGAAAACAAAACAAAAGATTTAATGAAAAAGTGAGAAGAGTTTAAAGATGGGAAAAATCCCTTTGGAAATTGGATCTTCATGTAAGGAATTGGCAAAGGATTGATCACCAAATCCCTAACACTGAGTTCCTTTTTTTCTTTTGAAATGCTCTTTAACTCTACCACTTGTGATTGGATTTCAAGCTCACCCTCTTGTCTTATTTTCTCTCTTGCTTCGAATTCTTTTCTCTCATTCTCTTCTTTGACTTTTCTAAGACTCTCCTCTTTTGCCTTTTCTTCTTTTCATTTTTCTCACATTCCTCTTGCTCTCTTTTCTTTTTCTCAGCACGAAGCTTCTCAAGCTTTTCTTTTACTCTTTGCATATTAAGCTCTCGAAACCTTTCATGCTTCTCTTGTGCTCTCTTTTATTGCTCTCTCTCTCTCTCTCTCTCTCTTTGTTTACTCAAGAGCAAGTCCAAATTGTTCTTAAAAAAATCTTTTTCTAGTCTAGAAAACTTAACAAGATTTTGGATGAATGCATCACCTATGTCAATGAAGTCTTCTATCCTGGATTGTTGCTCTTTAGTTATCCTAAATCAAAGGGGAATGAAATGTTTCCACATACATGTTTTTAATTCAGAAAATGTGTTAATGCATGATTCTCTCCCCTTTTTCACTCTATACTACCTCTCTTGCCACCATTCGGATGCACGTCCTACAAACCTAGAAGTAACATGCCTAAGAATATCAAATTGACTATAATAACTAAACAATGGTTGCACCAATTTCTCTATATCCCATATCCAATCTCTAAATGATATTGGTCCTATATCTTCCCTCAAAAAAATGGAATGTCACTATGAATGGTATGATGCAACTCATTACTACTATGCCTACCTAAATGCACACTATTATGCCTACCTAAATGAAGACAACTAGAAGGATCTGGGTAGCCTGCAAGTCCCAAAAAACCCCTCAACTACTTCAAGGATATGGGTAAGAGCCAGTTCTGGATAACCTGTATTTTTGCTGGATCAGTAGCTATCCCCTCTTTTGAGATGAAATGGCCTAAATACTAAACCTTTTCGACACCAAAGTAACATTTTGATTCTTTCAGCATACAAGGAATTCCTTCGCATAGTCAACAAAATCATATGCAAATGAGAGAGATGAGTGTTCAAATCCTGGCTATAAATTAAAATGTCATCAAAAAACACCAAGAGAAACTTCCTCAGATATTACTTAAAAATATCATTCATGAGGCTTTTGAAGGTGGCTGAGGCATTATTTAAGCCGAATGGCATTACCAAGTATTCAAAGTGACCCCATGTGTCTTAAATATAGTTTTGTGAATATTTGTTTCTTCCATTCTCACTTAATTATAACCAAATTGTAAATCAATTTTGAAGAACACCTCAGCATCATGTAATTCATCCAATAGATCATCCACTAAAGGAATAGGGAATTTGTCCTTGATGGTGTGCTTATTAAGATCGCGGTAGTCAACACAGAGTCTCCAAGTACCATCTTTCTTACCAACTATGACCACAAGACTTGTAAAAGGGCTACAACTTTTCTGTATGATACCTGACTAAAGAGAGTCTTGCACCAACTTATCAATAATATCTTTTTGGTGTTTAGCATATCGATATGGCCGCTTATTAATAGGATTGGCACCTGC
>Ga0099823_1002698_pt1 | contig 16236 bp, 4 predicted proteins | sample CowpearedBW_FD_76831 | JGI IMG/M metagenome (GOLD analysis project Ga0099823, IMG submission 76831) | Root nodule microbial communities of legume samples collected from California, USA - Cow pea red BW | ecosystem: Host-associated > Plants > Roots > Nodule | place: USA: California | collected...
GAATGAGTAATTATAATAATTACACATCATTACTCTTTACACCACTCCAACAAAACTTGTCACCAAAACCTAAACCGAAAGTAATAAAGAATAGAAACTTACAAGCCTTAATAATACTATTTATGGCTAGGGCAAAATATATATTAGTTTTCAAAGTTTCTGATATCACACAGTTTTCATTCCTAAGTAATTAAGAATAAGTTGAAATATAAATCAAGGGTTAATCTTTGATAATTATAGTCTGTGCATACAAAAGGAAACATAAATGGATATGGAAATAACAATGTAACCTTACTCTTTAATATTTAAATTAATTATATTTCCATCTCTTTAATCTAATGGTTTAATTATAGTATTTTTCTTTTATCATTCAGCATTAATAAATTATGATGAGATTATTATTTTTTATTATAATTATTTTAATAATTGGAAAATATATTTAAAGTCATTTTATTCTGTTGAAGTGATTATACATTAATTTTAAATAATACTTTGCATAAATTAAAAGATTGATTGAAATTATATATTACTAAATATACACTTTTAGAATTTCATTTATTCATTTGTTATTTAGCTTTTTCTCTTAGATTTTTAACTTTTCAACTTTGATATATTGTAAAATGTTTGTTTTTCATTAAACTAATTTATTAGCCTTGTCATTATAATATTATTAATTTTGTTGACATGAGAAAGGGTGATTTATATGGTATGTTTTGTAATTTTTTTTTGCCCACCAAGAGTAATTACTGCTAAAAATTATCATATTACATGAGAATTTTCTTGCAAATTTGTTAAAAAAATTTACAAGAAAACATTTTTTTTTGCTATTTTTTCTAAGAATTTTAATTGACAGATAATTTCTTTATGTGTAATTATTTTTTACAAAATTATAAAATTCGTATGTATTTTTTACAAAATTTATTGTAAAAAGTGTTTTATACAAAATATTTTACAAAATAATCCACAGGAAATATAAGTTTTTTAAGTAATGAATTAAGTTAATGTAATAAACTAACAAAAACAAACTTAGTATATTTAAAAACTTCAAGAAATTAGAATGAAACTTTCTAAGCTTAATATAAACTATATATTTAAACTAATAAAAGGAGAAACTAAAAGTGATTTTAGTCTTTGGAAAAGTATTGGTAACGCACTCTTATCTTTTAACACGAGTTGAGATATTAACTAATAATTATTAATAGAAAAATAAATCATTAAATAAATGAAACTCACAAGAGTTTATGATTTTCAGTTGAAACTCACAACAGTATATGATTTTCAGTCAACTGATGTTAAATAATATGTTAAAAGTAAGTTACAAAATTATAATCATTCAACCTAAAATTCTTATGTTATATTTTCTTGCCTTTATAATTGTCGTTTTTTTAATAAAAAAAATTCCTTTTATCTGTATTTTAAAAATTTTAAGAAGTTATGACTTTCTTCAAATATATATTTATTTTTCATTTTATATTAAAAATTGTCTGGATTTTAAATAGAGAGAATAAATTAAAATTTTCTTAAAAATAGAATAATTAAAATTTTATCTTAAATTTGATAAAAAAAACATAAACAAATATTATATTGAAACAGATGAAATATTAAAATCTAGCTCAAATAAATAATCAAATTCTTTTACAATACTATAAACTCGTCAATCAATATATAAAAATTCATATAAAAGTACTCCTTTTTTTTTCTGCTTCAAAATGTGAATCTCAAATCTTATAAAGCCTTCTTTTTCTTTTCTTTTTTTTTAAAAAAAATCACAACTAAACATCCTAAGACTTCCCATTTAAAATCATTTTGTATTTAAAACTCCTCATAAACTATTAAACTTGAATATAAAGTAATATTTTTATGAAGTTTTGAAGCAAAAAAAAAAAATTAATAAGAAAACTAAAAAATATATTTATTTTAAAAAATAAAAATCTTAATCCACTGAAACAAACCCTAAAATCTAAGATGACAACAGAGTCTAGAAAATAGGAGCCAAAATTCCTCAAAGTGGTCCCATTTTCAATGATAAAATTCCCAACATGTGATGGAATAGTTCTCAGTGTAATTTGATGGAAAATGGGGGGTATTTTAGTTAAATGCAGTAAATTGTCATTAACTTTAAGTTATTGGAGTAGCAAACTGATTAGTTGACATAAACCCCATCAATTAATATGATTTTATTTAAGATAAGCACTGTTTCAGTATTAATGTTACTTGACTTTTGGGAGTTAATTATTTATTCCCTCTCTTGTCTCTCTTATTGCTTTCTGAATTTGTCTCAAAAATTCCTAATAGTTTTTTTTTTTTCTGATTGAAGTTACATTTGCTTAGTATATATCTTACTTAAATATTTAAACAAACTCACAAGTTTATTTTATTTTTTTTATATAATACTTTTGATAAAACAAGTTCTTTGTCATGATAATTTCCGTATCTAGTAATTATCTTAAATATATATTTTATTAAAAGATAAATAATATGATATTACTATTTTTGTTTTTGAATTGTGAGTGAGGTTGGACCACACTGTGACTTAGCTTTTGCCTATTGAATTGATGAATAATGAACAAGAAACGGCTAAAGAGTGATGATAGGATTACCCGGGGCAAAGGCAAAGTGCTCATTGGAAGATGTGTACTTGTTCTTTGTTTCCTTCTATTTATTAACTTCAAAAGAAAAAAATTATCTTTTACATGTTTAAGTTTAAGAGCATAATTTAGGAAATTTTTACTAACCTTCTTACGCTATTTTTAATTACAATTCTCTAACACTCTCTGGTTTGTAAAGAAAAACATTCATGTCTCTTTGCATAGCATCAAATTGTAGCTGTAAAATTCGTGAGTTCCTCTTCTTAAGAATAAGAAAAACATAACGAAAGAAAACATGAAGAATGAATGAATAAACACTTTATAACAATGAATGGTGCACAATATAGTTGGCCCTATCAAATATATAACATTTTTTTTGTGGGGTGCAATGGAAAAGAGTGAGTGTCTTTAAGATTTGTTATTTTGTTGAGTGTGTTGAGATTTTAGTTATTTCTAATAAAAAATTGTTTGCAATTTCAGTAATATGTTTTGGATATTAATGGTTGAGATTTGGAAAAGGTTTATTTAAAAAAAACAATAAGTTATCAATCTCAACTTTTCTAATTTATAATTTTTTTTAATGTTTTTTCTCCTCTTAATATCACTCATTATATATCTTTATCCAAAATTTATTATTGTGAGATGCAAATGAACAAAATATCTAAATAAAACTCAGTTTAAGAGCAATCCAACTTAATCTAAATATTATGCAATAAAAAAAAAAAAAACCACCTCATACGCTCTAAGTCATAACATTTTGATATTTATTGTAAAGTAGGTAAAATTGATTCTATATCAAGATTTTTTTAATCAAGAAACAAGAGAGATGAAAAGTTTGAAAAATATTACATCATATTAAAATAATGATGGATAAAAGTGTCAAAACAGGTCAGTCCGACCCGTTTTGGTCCGTCCTCTTTTGATCTGTTAAGAAAGGATTAGGCTTAGTTGGTCCACCTCTATAAAACGATATAGGAATTGCAACCCTTTCTATCACAAGACGGGTCGATGGTTGACTTTTTAATATTTTTTTTCAAAATTTTTGTTTATATAATTTGTTTATATATATACACACACTTATAAATGAATATTTAAAGTATATCTAATTATATACAATTTTTCTAAGATTTTAATTGATTAATTAATATTTTTAATTAGATAAATTAAAATAATTATTATATTTGCATGTTAAATTATTTTATTATAACTAATAATTGAAATTTAGTTTGTAAATGTTAATGATCTATATTATTTTACTGTTGTATATTTACATCTTTACAAAAATATAATATAAAAATTTTAATCTTTTTAATTAACTTTAATTGAAAAAAAAATTAAAAAGGGTTAGCATACAAACTAATCCATCTTTGAAGCATCAATTTGACGGATTAAACAAATCGAATCAAATGGGTTTATGAACTAAAGATGTCAACCCGACTCACTCTATTTTAGCAGGCTAACCTTCGAGCTTAACCCTTTTCCACCCATAATGATGAATATGGTGCAAAATATGGTAGTAATAAATTGTGACAACAAGACCAGAGAGGTAAAAATATAACAACTTCACGTACACACTAACTGTAGAATATGATATATAGTGAATTGATAACACAACTCTCTATTTTATTGAACTGACGATTTTAATTTTATTTATTGGATCAAAGAAGGATGCTCTTGAAGATTGAGTTGTAGTGCATAATCAATTAGTTATTTGTGTTTGTAGATTTAGTCTATAATAATTCTAATTTAGAAAGATGTATCTTTTATCTGGAACACTACTAAAAATTAACATAATTTTTATCAATGTTTTTTGCAATTTTCCTTTTAAAAAATACTTATAAATTTTATTATAAATAATAATTTACAAGAATATATTATCAACTTTTTTACAAAAATATTTTGCACAAAACATTTTTTTTTTTCTACATCAAGTCTCTGTTTGGATTTGTCGATGACACTCTTAAGGCTTTAATGGTTTTGAGAGGGTTGTGAGGATGATTTGCGAGCGAAAAGATTGAAGTCATTCGTGCATGAAACATGAGATTTGGGGATGTACTATTCATATACGAGTGAATTACTAAATCATCTTTCATTTTAATTTGAAATAACATTGTACATGGAAGTGGAATCGATTCTTTTGTTTGTAGAATCGATAACATGTGTTTGTACAGGAGGATGAAATCTATTCTAATTCTGATATGTGGGACAGTGGAATCAGTCACATGTTTAATATGTATCTCTATACATGTTTTTTTAAGAAACCACCAAATGGCTTTTAATTTCAAGTCTGAAATAATGACTTGTTTTCTTCTTCTTTTTTTTAACCAAAGGAGTTTAAGTAAATAATAATAATAATAAAATATTAATAAAACAAATAATAATTATAATTATAATTTTATTTTAACATAATTTTCTTATTTATATTTAAATTTATATCACATTTATCTTCTACATCTTTAAGCGTACAATGATAACCACCTAATTTTATTCATTAAAATACTTTTTTTAATCTATAATATCCATCGTATCATTCACATACTGTCATAAATTTTCATTTTAAATCTATTCCAATCACACTATATTTTTTTTAATCCAAACAATACCACAATCTTATCTGTATCTCCTCAAATTCATCTACTCATTCTCTCTCAAATCCTCTCCCCAATCCAAACACAAGTAATATTGTACATGCTTTATAATTTTATTTTTTAGTTAATTATATAATCATATTATGATGTTATTGTAAAATAATAATATATTAAACATATAATAAAAAATAAGCAATTTAGTAGATGTCCTTAAGTATATATTATTTTTTTTAATAATAACTTATTTATAAAATATCTAAATTATATTTCAAGTATATTGTATGCAAGCTTGAAATCTGAACGGAAAGTAGTTTATGTAAATGGATGATCTATTAATTGATACTTTTGACACGAATAAAAAAGCTTTGAATAGCTTTTGAGTGACTTGAAGTAACTTAACACCACACTAATTATTCCCATCATCAATAATATCATTTTTTTCATCACTTTGAAACACGGTTTCATGATTAGATTGAATTCCCTTATTACACACTGTTTCTTTCTTTGTGTGGATGACACTGTTTGTATGTATTTGTGTGGATGGATTTATGTGCGGATCATTATTCTTTTGAGCGGATATGGGCCGATTTGTAAGAGCGTATTTGCGGGATCCCTACCATATTCCATCTTCGCATATATGCAACGATTTGAGAGTGTTATAATTAATTTTACCAAATTAATCCTGCAGTTTCACCAACACGTGACCAAACTTGTCTCTCATTGTTCGAAGGTGATGCACTGGTGTTGATGGAGTGAAGCAGTGGTAGTGGTGGTGGTGGTGTTATGTAATGGCATACACTGATGTGGGGAAAGTGAACCGGTGTTGGTGTGAGTGAAGGAGATGGGCAAGAGTGAGTGCATGTGAGGGGTTGAACATGGTTACATAGCCAGTGCAGTGCATTGTGTGTGTGTGTGTATGGCACCATTACATAACCGGTGCCTTTGCAAAGAGGAGAGTGACACCAGTTATGTAACCGGTGTCGTGTGTGTTGTTTTTCTTTTAACTTTTTTTTTAACTTCTTTTGTATAACTTTTGTTTAAAATTTAATTATATAACTTTTTTTAAAATTTAATTGTTCAATTTTTTTTTTACATTCATAAAAATCTAAATTTTTTTATTTTATAATTTCATATAATTTTAATATTTTTTTTAATTCATATTAATTATTTATAATTATTTTTATAACATCAAATTACAAAATCATTCTCTTTTTTCATCAAGGGTATTTTGGTAGCTTTCTAATTCTATCTATTTTTACAATTTATTTAATCTATTACATCAATCAAATCTTTCACTAACTTTAATAAAACTTATCTCCAAATCCACTCACTTAACCATCTAAATCCACTCCAAAAAACACACAAATTCATCTACTCAAATTCACATAAATCTATCTTCATACTCTTCCCCAAATTCATACCTCCAAAGAAACACACCCTTAGTATTGCTTAATATAGTGGAATTTACAATTTATACCACCTTTTCAAAAGTTTCAAAAACATATTTTCAAAGTCATATCAATGTAACTAAAACATTTTATTGTTACTCGAATCATTCTCCCGAGTTTACTCTTTATTGGCAAAAACATTAAAAATTCAAATCTCATGTTGAGTATATATCAACCATAAAACATAAAATAGATATAGATATTATGATTATGTCTACATGGGAATTTCAAGTTTCGTTTGATGCAAAACTTTTAAAAAATGTGATCTTTTGGTAACCTTAATTTTATGAAAGTGATGCTAGCCTGATGCAGGACCAACATTGGAAGGTGATGACAACTGAATCGCACAATCAAGATGACAGCAGAGTTACAGAGTTGGAAAAGTGTTGGTGGAATTAAAGAAACAAAAACATGTTGAAATCCGACTAAGGGTGATCATCAACAAGGAATTTCAACAAAGTAACATGATGTAATACTTAACAATATAAATTTTCCAAGCCTAATATACTTTATCAACGTAACCATAATGAGGAAAATTTTCCTGCTGAAACCTCATATGATGTTCTGCATAAAAGTTGAAAAAAAAATCCTATTGTATGAATAAAGGGTTGTTACATAGGTCATAGATTTAGTTTAACTTGGATCACACAAATTGGGAAGAACAGAAAAGAAAGAGTAAAGAAAGGAGAGAAGATGAAGCATTCCAGTGATAATTGAAAAACTATCCATCACATAAAAATGAAAAGTTTAGCTGTGCCAAAATGTATTATCACTGTGCCTTTATATGCAACGATTTTTCGAAGTCAAAGAATACAACTCCAGCTACAAGACAAAGTTTTCCCTAATTAACAACCTGATTCACAGATCATCATGACCCTCTGACTTAATTCCTAGAAGTCTATGCAGATGTCCACTCTCGTAAGATGCAGCGACATCTGCAAATTCAACAATCAACAATGAGATTTTGGAGAAATATTTGAGGTCATTTTATATTTTGTGTGAACATGGAAAATGGTAGTTTTTGTTCTTGCTAAGAAAAAAACTCACCATCTGAGCCTCCAAGGTGCTGTGCATTAACGAAAACTTGTGGCACAGTACGCCTCCCAACAATGTTAATCAAGACATCCTGAATCTTTGCACCATCATCTGCGAGAAAGAAGTCTCACTATCTCAGTAACAGAAATGAGCCAATGAACCTTTAACGTAGTCACACAGAATTAACATTTTATCAAAACAAGTTTAAGTGTAAAACTCTTTCTTCAGCTTTTCTCTCCTTCTCTCTACACTTTGCAATTCCTGAAAGAAGGAAACTGTTTCGGACACAACTTATACTGCTTTAATTTTTCACCCCACAGAGCTTTCAGTCCAAGAACTGGGATGCTAACCCAACCCCGATTTTCAAAAATGCTAATTATATATAAAGCTGTCATTTGATTCATTTCATCAGAACTAGAAGCATACCAATTCCAGTAAAATTATTGATATATGCTAAAAAGACAAAATGTAAGCTGAAGTTTTCAGAATACCTCTCTCATCAAGCTCAACAACATGTGGAACCTGGTTCAACTGTTTGAAAAAACCTTTCGCTCTCTTACAGTACCTAAACAATTCCAAATAAGTCAATAAAAACAAAGAGGTCAGCGAATACCCCAAGCTTCGTTCAGGCATTTTCTTTACTTTTTCAATGGTAGAGTTTGACCTTCATATATTTTAGTGTTTTTTTACCGATAATTTGTGAGTGTGGTAGCATTTTCATGTCAATGAGATGAAAAAACACAGCTATTATTTGTGGCATTTCTCGTAATGCTGATCCCATATACAAAATGTAAAACCGAAATTGCAATAAGTGTCTTACAAGACACTGATCAGAGAACAGACAACAATGATCAGGCAACGAACAAATTCAAACATAAAACACCCAATGGTTTCCTATAATCTTACGTTTGAATTTGTTTATTACCTGATCATTACCTCATTGTTGCATTTGGATCACAAAAATGAACCTGATATAGTGGTGTTTTCACTTTATCTCTTTAAAATTTTCTATTTTAATAAATGCTTGTGAAGAAATTCCCAATATCATGGTGCAGTACTGTTGAAAACACAAGCAATTCAAATGCAATAAGACACAATCGCATTGTTTTAACATAAGTCCAAACACGGAAGACAGAGAAGCTTGCACGATAGAAGGAACATTTGCACATACACTAAGTGCCTAAAAACAACATTGCACACCACAATTCACAAATTATGAGCCAGAAAGCAGCTCAATTTTCAAATCTCACGCGAAGATTGTCATAGCAGTTCAGATCTCAAAATTCCTTCGTTGCTATCTATAAAGAAGAATTTTTTTAACAAATCCAGAACATTCAAAGACAATTCCCACAAAATCGGATCCAACACCACCACCCAGAAAGAAAAGATTTGGAATTCGAAACACCGCTGCATTCCCATCATATAAAACGGAATCACATCAACGCATCAAAGAAGAACAAAGTGACAGAGAGGGTGTGTATACGTACGGGCAATAGGTCTTGGAGAAAATGACGATCTTGTGGGAATTGATGGTTTCGTCAACGAATTTACCCACAGATGAGGCTGAAACTGAAGATTGGAGAAAGGTTGGTGCCAAAGCTATCAGCACCAACGCTGCTGCAGTAAGTCTTGCATATGATGCAGCCATGGCTAAATTGCAGTGAGAAAGTGTTGGAGAAGAAGACTTCAGACTTTAATTTTTCAATGTTTTGTGTTTTTGTTTTGTTCGAGAGTACGACGAAGCCTCACCATTGATTACACGTGTTAGCGGCCACTCTGGACCGTACGATGTTAGCATCTAAATCCAGACAAACCCAACTTGAGATCGGGTTTTTCACTCAGGTTGGGTTTTAAAAAAATAATGTTAGAAGAAATCGTTTGAAGAAAAAAAGAGTGAAAACTTAATTTCTATTTGAATCACTATTTTAAAAGAAAATTTAAAAATATTAGTTTTGTATATATGTGATAATTTTTTTTTGAAATACAAATTTGATTATATTTTGTAGGGTTTACATTCAAAATCAAGTTTCGTGAATAAAACGAAAATAATGTGTTTTATTGATTAAAAATGTTTTTTAATTTACACAATTGATTAGAAATTATATTGGTGATAAGTTAAATCTTTTAAATGGACTCTCTTTTAACATGTATTTGTTTATGTTTCATTCATGTGCAAGAAAGATTTGAGGAAGAACGATCTCGATCCAACGAAAGGATTTGAAAGAAAAAACAATTTCATAACCTATACATTTATTTAGAAGCAAACGAACAGTTAGATTAATCAAATTTAAATTTTGGCATACCAATCTTGTTTCTAAAAAAGTCAAAAGAACAAATTAAAGAAAGACTGAAAAATTAAAAGAACTCGATCTATGAGTTAATACTCAAATTGATCAATTTGTCTAAACAAGGAACTCGATCTATGAGTAGACAAATTTTACCTTTTTTTATTATAAGGATAATTTGAATTTTATACGGGTGCAGAAAGAAGAGAGAGATGTAGAGACAAATTTTACCTTTATTATAACTTTAATGAATGGTAATTTAAAATTTATGAGGTGCAGAAAGAAAAGAGGGAGGTGCAAAAAGAAATAACCCACTTAAATATGCTATCAGTTTCTAAAAAACAAGTAAATTTAATTTTAGTCCCTATAATTTTCGTTTATTTTTTATTCTTTAAAAATTGAAGTAATTATTTTTAGTCCTTCTAAAATATACATTTGGTTTTAATTATATAAAAAAAATATCTTTAGCAAATTTAAAATCACTAATTTTAGCCTTTTAATATTCATTTTAAAATAAATAAATAACATATATATTACAAAACTTTAAAAAATAAATTAAATTCATTGCCAGCTAATCATATCACAATACTAACAAGCCATTCAACAGGTAAATTGATAACTCTGTCACATAATTGTCGGTCATTAAAAATTATTTTGAATTTTATAAAGACTAAAAATAAAGAAAAGAATTACAGGACCAAAAGACCGAGAAAAGAAATCCCACTAATTTAGATTTCAAAATTCTAGGTAAAATATACTAATGCAATATTTTTTTCTAAATATATTCAAAATATCGTTAATATATCAAAATTGGTGCACTTTAAAAACAGAACATACAAACATCCTTAAGAACCCAACAGAAAATCTGAATTAGAAACCTACAAATATTAATGCACTACTAAGTACACGAGCAACCATATTAAATCCAAAACCTAACATTGTATTTGGATGAAACATCACAACAACAATGCTCAAAAACTATTTGAATCGTTTGCGATTAAATTCTTTTCATTTTTTAAATAACTTATTTGGACAAATAATGAAAATACCTTACATTTTAATTTTTTGTTTAGATAAAACAATTGAATTTTTTGTTAAATAAATTTTATTTTGACAATATTTATTTTAAACTTAATTATATTGAGTTCATGATAAATTTGAAAACAAACTCTATCGGTCAGGTTGGTTGGACCTGTCTAGGTCATCAGGTCAGTAGAACACGTCTACATCATTGGGATGATCAGACTCATCTAAATCGTCGGGTCAGACAAGCTTGTTGGGTCAATAGGACGATTGGACCTGTCTGGGTTGTTAGGCCAATCGAGCCCATATGGGTTGTCAGGCCGACCAGGTCCATACGGATCATTGGGCTTCCCCGACACGTCTGGGTCTTCAAGCCCGCTCAACACCTCTAGGTCGTCAAGCACACCCCGCATGAGTGGGTCGTCGCCCCTAGCCGACCTGTTTGACTCATCGAGCCCACCACCCGACCCATCTTAGGCTTCGAGCATGTCCGACCTGTCTTGGGTGTTAGGTTCGTCTAGCCCATCTTAGGTGTTGAGCCTATTTGGCCTATCTGGGTTGTCTTACTCATTTAGCTTGTTTGGCCCACCTGACCAGTTTGTGTCGTCAAACCCGCCTAACCCGTTTGTATCATCAGACCAACCTAGTCTATCCAGGCCATTTGGCTCGTCAAGTCGTCGGTCCAGCTCATCGAACCTACCTATGGACCGACCAAATTGACAACTCTACGCAAGAGTCTAAAGTGTGAAGTCAAGTAAAAAAATTTCAAATTTCACCTATTTTCAAGATATTTGAATTTCTATTAATTTAGCTAATTGAAATATTTCAAACAAATATTTGCATTTTAAATACCTTTTAATTTTTCTGTCCAAACAAATCATTTCATTACAAAGAAATCTAAAATTCTCCAAAAAAATGAATTGATTCATTAAAATACTTTAACCAAACCCACTATAAAGTAATACAAATGATAAGAATTATAGCTTTCTTTAAACTGAAAAAACGGGTTACAATCTCATGTACCCTTCATTTTATTTTTCTTTCAATTATTAAGGCTCCCCAATAGTCCCTGATTAGAGATTCTGCCATGTGAAACAGACACTACTATATTGATAATGTGATAAGCTGAGCCTGTGCACAAGAACTCAAAGTACTCCACCATGACTGAACAGAACACAACCACAATGACAGAGTTTTCCACTTGTATTCTAAATAGTTTTAAGAAAAATTATTTACCACATCCATAACAAAAGTTCAATACCACATTCAATTGCTTTCTACATATTTCAAAGTAACCTGGTCTAATGGTCTACCAAACATTCCTATTTCACTTGCACAGCACACAAAATCAAAAGCATAATCTCATAGCTGTGATACATCCACCAAGGCAAGTATCAATTCAGGTACTTTGCTGCCATCATCACCCTTTCTATAGATCAAATAAGCAATGTGATGCTAAAATTCTGAGATTCTGTCCAAAGGACAACAGCTATAACAAAATTGAACAGATTGCCTAAAGTCCTTAGGTATTGCAAATCCAGAATTTAATACCGAAAGAGTAATCATTTCCTTAATAATACCCTTTAGCTATAAAAACTAATATATGGCTAGAACTTCAGTACAATTATGTATATACAGGGAATTACAAATATTAGACCCTCTTTGTTTTAGTTAGGAATCAATTTTCACAGTTCCCAATAAAAAGCATATGTTCCAAGCGTAGTTCAAATGAATTCAAGCACACATCTCATGATTCAGAACCAACTCTACCAAATTCTAGATTAAAGAGGCACTTAACCATTTGTTTGCTAGTTAGCTCTTTTAGTAGCAAATTCCCCTGGCATATAGTACACGAGGGAGAGATTGGTGTCACAGTGACTCAAACAAAGGAATGATCCAAGAAGGAAAACTCTGAAAGGAAAAGATTTGAATGTTTTCATCTCTCAACATCGAGTCAAACATGCAAATACACCCAATCCTTCACAATATCTGGTTTTTCATGTAGCTGATGATGATCTTGTTTACCAACAATATTCACAAAGAATATGAAAACAACAATGAAGTTTAACTCAATTGGCAACTTGAGCTTCAGATAAGCATCTAGTTGCCAAGCACAATCTTGTTTGAATTGGAATAGAATCTATATATAAAAAGATATGTCCCAAATGCAGTTCCAACTAATTGAAGCACACATCTTGATCACATCTCATGATTTAGAATCAATTCTACAAAATTGTAGATCAAAGAGACACTTAACCATCTGTTTGCTAGTTAGTTCTTTTAGTAGCAAATTTCCCATGGCAAATATGACGTACATGACGAAGAGATTGGTGTTATAATGAATCATAAACAAATAAATGATTCAAGATGGAAAACTCTGAAAGAGAAAACATTGTGAATTTTTCATCTCTCAAAATCAAGCCAAAAATGCAAATACACCACAGTCCCCACAATATCTGGTTTTTCGTGTAGTTGATGAGGACCTTGTTTAACAGTATTCAAAAAGAATATGAAAACAACAATGAAGTTTTACGCAAATGACAACTTGAGCTTCATATAAGCACCTAATATCAATCACTGCTCTCTGCAATATAAGTAATTAAATACAAGGTCTCAACTAGCTGCCAAGCAATCTTGTTTGAATTGGAACAGGATCTATCAGTTAGGCAGAAATAAAAGATGTATCAATCATAGATTGGTGAATGAAGAAGCATATGCATTACAGGTTTCCACATCCATTAACTGAACCTCTACCCTAGAATCAAAAGGCGGAAGATGCCTTGAGAACATTAAAAAGAATACAAATACAAAAGTAGAGGAAAAGAAAAAAGAAGCAGGAGATGATATGAAATTCTTATAACTCAGTTCACTTCCAGACCAGTTGATGTGGCAGTGACTATTATCAAGTTAAAACAGCAAACAAACCCTCAACTCGTGCTTCTACAACTAATTCTAGTTATATAGTCATACATAAAATCAGTATTTATTCACCAAGGGAAGGCAAAAGGAGATTTAATAATAGAAAAATCACACTACAGAAAACAATTTCAACCATATAAAGTGGCAGTATATCATATAGAGCAACTACAAATTACAATCTGAACACTCATCATTCGTCAGCAAAGGAAACAAAAAAACACAAGAAAGAAATATTATAGAGCATAACCAGGGAATATCTGTACATGAGGAGGCTATTTGAACCTAAGAGACATATCTAGATAGCAGAGCTACACGGGGGGTATGTTAGAGAAAGAGAACCCTTTGTATCCCTTGTAAGCATAATACGCAATCCTCGTGTAGTAGGAACCCGGTATGAACAAGATTACTCCAAGTATTGCAAAGAAGACCCCTATAAACCATTCAAACAAAACAAAAAATCAACAAAAAGTAAAAACAAAAACTATTAGCTTTCAAAATACCACATACTGCCAAAAAGTTTAAAAATTTAGCAGGAATCTTTAATTTCCCAGCTACCCAGTTGCAATTAGCGATCCCTAATCTCAAAATTGACACATATTTTCCTTTAAAATCACTAATTTTTTGTTACCGTGAGCAGTGTCGCCGCCCACGTGGTTGTAGGCCATGAGGGAACCGATGATGATGCCGAGGAGACCACAGACGAGGAGGGAGACGGCAAGGGCGATCTCCTTGACGGGGGGTTTGTTGTTGACGGTGTACGAGTTTTCCATCATGATATCCTCGTCTGAAATCGAGAAGGCGTGATCCACGTACATTGTTACAATCTCTGTTGTTGCTTCTTTGAGGTGGATGAGGTTGTTTGGATTGTGAAGAAGAGGGTTGAGACGGTGGAGGAACGATGAAAGATTCAAGTTTTGCTTGCACTTGAATTGAAGAGTTAAAAAGTTAGGTGTTGTCGAAAGGGAGATTATAGAATTGACTATGGATTAATCAGAAAGGTCATTCATTTGATTGCGTTTTGCCTAATCTAAGCTCAAATCAAGCCAACAGTCCAAGGTTTCTTCTAGATATCATGTTTAATTGTTTATTAATTTTAATTTTACTCTTGTTTATCTTCTCACCTACACACAATGAACCTTGTCAATAAGCTAATTTATTTAATGTTTTTATTCTATTTCATAAAATAAAATATACTTTTGAAAATCGTACTTCTTGTAAATAATGTTCAAACTTTAACATAAATATATATATTTTTTAAAATTGTAATATTAAATAAGATTGTGTTGAGTGATTTTTTTCTTGTATAAGTCTAGTAAATATTCTACTTAGATGCGAGTAAAAAGAGTATAATAATATTATCTATTGTAAATTTTAAACCAATTATATATATATATATATAAAATATTAAATTAATCCAAAGTGATAACGTCATTCAGTTCCAAAAACTATGATTGTTATTTTCTTAGTTTGAAGGGCCGTAATTTTCTAAGTCAGAAAACTCAACTTTTTAGTAAAGATATTTTAATATTTGATTCTTCGATGTGTCACATATGTAAAAAGATCATTATTTTAAATTATCTTTTCATCCACATGTTTAACTTATAATTTGTTGCATTTTATCTAAAAGGATTTTATATGACAATTTATATAATTGAAAGATATCACATCAGTAGAATTTAGCAGTGGAGCAATCCACATGATAAATATTGGTTTTAAATAACAAAAATTTATGATAAATTCTTTAATGTATAATATATTATAACTAAAAATATAATAATTAACATTTTACTGTATAAATTATATTATAAATTTAAAATATATAGTTTATATTTTTATCCAATATTTTTTAAGTAATTTTTTCAAAAACTATAAGTAAAAAAAAATTTAGATCTAAGATAATTATATAGTTTCCTAATGTATAACTAGGTGGTCTTGGTTAAACTTTTCGTGGAGTTTTTTATTACCTACCTAGGTTATCCTAGTTGAAGCTTTTATGAAGTTTATTACCATTTACCTTGTATGCCTATCAAGGGTCTTGGTGGAATCGTTCATATATATAATTTTGTACTTATTATAATGAAAATAATAATAATAATACTAATTTTATTATTTTTTATTATCATAAAAAAAAATACACATATATACATGTATGTTCTCACTAATTCTCATTAAAGCTCTTTCTTGTTTATCTCTTTGAACATAGGGAATAATGTACAAATAAAGTTGTCATGGTAAAAACTAAAAATTAATTTCTTAAGACTCATTGTCCATCATATTTCCTCAAGATTTGTGGCCATTATTCAAATAAAGTCAATATTATTTGGGTTAAAAAAATAAAAATCTTATTTTA
>Ga0099823_1002699_pt1 | contig 16234 bp, 12 predicted proteins | sample CowpearedBW_FD_76831 | JGI IMG/M metagenome (GOLD analysis project Ga0099823, IMG submission 76831) | Root nodule microbial communities of legume samples collected from California, USA - Cow pea red BW | ecosystem: Host-associated > Plants > Roots > Nodule | place: USA: California | collected...
AATGTTCTAGGCCTTATAGCATCTCACATGTGCATTCATCCCCTAGTCATATAGACCATCCCAAGCATGCTCAAACAAAATATAAGCAGAAACACTCTAACAATTTTAAGCACATGATCTTATGCACCGATGCAATTTAATATTGACACTCATGTCTTCACCAAACCAATTCTCAACATGTGACTAACCCAAAGGAACATTCAAATTAATAGAGACTTACCACATAACCCAATTATGATTCATTAGAAGTTACTTGAACTAATCAAGGGCTTATTCATGTATTTTACAAAGTGATTCATTATGATTCATTAGAAGTTACTAACATCCAAATCAAATCTCCACCGTTCAAACTGAAGAACCACATGTTATGGACCACCTGTCAAAATTTCACCTAAATCGTACGATTAACGAACAAAGAAGTGCAGTTTTACAAAAACCGCGCGAACCAGAAAAATTGGTGGCGCATAGCGCCCAGAATCAGAAGATTGGCGCTTGGCGGTTACTGTTGTGCGAAAATTACGAAAAATAGCATTTTTCGTGAATCAAAACACCACGCACCTCTGATGTGGCACCTAGCGGCCAATTGGGTGCCGCTAGGCGGTTCCTGCAGTTCCAGGATCCCAAAAATTTCCTCATCACCTACGAGCCTTATTCTAACCCCTACAATTCTGATTCCACTCGATTTACGATCCAATAGGCTGCCTTCACATGTTTATATTCCTTATTCCTTCATAAGACTCCTCCATATACAAAATTCCACTAACCTTACCACTTAATCTAGTGTGACTATGAAATCCCCAATTCATCAACCCACCAATTGATATTCATGCAATTTTCACCCAATCAAACCTTCAATTTTATATACTTCAGCGAATTCGGGCTTCGAATCATTTCCAAACAGTTGGCACTATCTTTTCCCCCCGAATAGAATCGACCCAAAAACCCCAAAACACTAAAATCGAGCCAAATTGACTCGCGTCGCTTAGCGGGTGTTCATCACCACGAGGCGGTTCATCAAAAACCCAGAAAACTGGGTGTGTAGTCACGTGTAACCTGGTGGCGCAAGCCTTGCCGCCAGGCGGTTCCATCTCTGGAACCCCAAAAACAACCTAGAAAAGGATGAATCGCTTGGCAGTGGTTCATCACCCGCCAGGCGGTTTCTGGAAAATTCCAGAAACATGAAAATTACATGATATGGCACGTTATATACATCCAATTTTTCATACATTTCATACCATTTAACAACACAAAATAAAAGTACGTTTCCAGCTCCCCTAACCTGGTATCCTTTGCTTAATTTGAATGTGAGATTCTTCTTCTTGGCCAAAAAATGTCTTCCCTTAGTGCTCCCGCATTCCAGCTCAAAACAGACTCTTAATTCTCTAAACACACTCTCAAATTCGCTCTCCTTTCACTATGTAACAATGGCAACCTTACATACCTTTCTTTTAAGGGTGCCTTAATGCTAGGTTAATTACCAAAACGCAAATTTGGTTTAATGATGCTTGTAAATACCATTCAAGGACCATTATGGTTGATTCTCCAGCCTCCCTTGGTTGTCATTCAGCTAGGGTTTTTCCTTGCCCTTTCACCTTCATGCCAAAGGAATTTTGGCAAAAAGAAAGTTTAGTTTAGGTTCACCAAGGTTCAAACCCATCCATGCTAATGTCAAATCAATGCATAACCATTTAACCAATTCATGTTTCGTGATGATTAATATAATTCTATTATTATATTATCACTTAACATGATTAAGCATATTACTAAAAATACTAATAATTAAATAACACACAATTGGCATACTTAAGACTCGAACCCAAGTCCTCTCACACAATCAAAGTACTCTCAACCACTTGAGCTAGTACTTTTCCACATCACATCAATCACTATTAAATGCCATAAAGGCTTCCACGACCCGCATTTATAAATTAATTATTTATTTAATTAATTAAATTTCACGGGTCTTACATTGGCTTCATCAATTCAGGGGGAGAATGTTGGCACAAGCAAGCTTGAAGCAAAGAATTGATAAAGCCACGTGCATGAATACCACATGTGTTTGATGAAGATTGATGAAGATCCACTTGAAGACTATGTTTCTGGTGTATTAAATCTGGAAATAATTGGTTAAATGTAATGATTCGGTGTTGTATCATGTTGGTAGGCTTTTTTACATAGGTTAGATGTCTTGTTAGTCTTAGTGTGTCTCTTTTAATTTGTTAAAATGGGTTTTAACAGGTTAAAAATCTTGTAGTATATAGTTTCTGGTATGAATATATTCAATCAGTTGAATTATTTTTCAATCGACAGATTTCACTTAAGTCAAGTGAAATCAATTGATTGTACAAAAATTCAACCGACTGATTTCACTTAAATCAAACTATATATGTTGTGATTCATCACTGGAAAACTCTCTCTCTCCATAATACACAGCTACAATGTGTTGATTGAAGATCTTAGTTGATCTTTGAGGCAGTTTGGCTTGTAAGTAGATTGAAGAACACATGTATGGTTGACTAGGGAGAGTCACCATCAAGTTTGGTTGTTTTTTTGCCTCTAGTTGTTTTCCTGATATGATTTCAGGTGTGTAAGTGTGATTCTTGCAGGGTGTAAGTGTAGATTTTTGTGAGTCAAAAATCTTGTGAGTTTCTTTGTTCAAAAGTGTAATCTTGGTGTGTGATTTGTAAAACTTTTGAATATAGTGGAAACTAGACTCAAGTTGTCATGGTAAACTGGATGTAGCTCTATGATTGTGTGAACCAGTATAAATACAATTGTGCAATTCTCTATCCTTCATCTCACTCACTTCGAATCACTCTAAAAACTCAATAAAACCAAGGAATCCACTCTTTGTTGTGCTTTAATGCGTTCTTGTGTAATCTGAGGTTGTATACTTGTTAGAAATATTGTTTGGAACAAGTCTTGTACGTAAAATTTTGTTGTTTGAGTTAAATCTGCGAATTTCTGCATTTTGCATAAATTCCTAGGATTTTAGCCGATTGATTTGAAATTTTAATCGAATGTTTCATAGCTCAAGAACAAATTAGTCTGTTGTTTAATTTTTTGACCGATTGAAAGTGTATTGTTTTGTAGCTTTTACATTCTAATTCTTCAATCTATTTGATTCAATTGAAAAGCGTTTTATGCTTTAGAAAAAGTTTTAAACAGCCAATTCAGTCCCCCCTTCTTTGCTTAAGTCAGCATTTCAAAACTAACACAACAAACACACTCCAAAACTTGAACACTCAACTACAATAACACATTACAGAACAACAAATACATAAACATTATCACCAAGACTCACCAAAATAAAACCACACTGAAACCACATATTACGAAACAACACACACAACAAACATAACATTACAACACTAAAAATTAACTTCGAACGAAAGCGTCGGTCCTCGATAACGGTGTCAAATGTGATCAAGGTCGTACTCAACCAAATAAAAACGGATAAATATAGTATGTAGGAACTAACCCAAAGTCATCTCCTAAACAACCAATATTATTGTTCAAAGGTTTGAGAGGCAAACATAAAGGGGTAGGGTTTGGCGAATTCACCATTTCAAAACACAAATGCAGATTTATAACACAATGATTAAGGGGTATTGATTCTCTGATTTGAATGTAATTCCATCTATCACAAATAACATATTAAATACTCAGTTTAGATCACTCTCATGAACCCGAAATTAAACCACTAAGCGAAGATTAACACGACTTCATTATGCAATTAAGCAAAGCACACATCATTAAATCACACCCACTGATTAAGCATTTGTGAGTACATCCAGAAACAACAACCCAAAAACATTAAGAATGATTCAGTCTATTTCAATGCAAGAACAAGAACCCTAACATTAAGCAAGCCTAGAATTTGTATTCAACAAAAAACCAATGATTAAAAGGATGAAAAGAAACTTAAACAACAGAAAACATGAATAAAATCTTAAGATTTCATTACATTATCATCAAAGAATCAATACTCAAAATTGGTTCTCCATGGGACTCAAGCAATACCACAAACCACAATGAAAATGCATTATAACCGGGAAATTAAATTAGATAGTAAATAATCAAACTAGAATGTGAAACCCTAACATGGATGTTGTCCAAAATGAACCAAAACGTAAAAATAGAGTGGCTACCATCAATGACTCTTCAAAGCTCCCTCCAAATGTAAAAGTGAAGAAAGTCAAACGTAAAAATGAGTACTTAAAAATAGACAATTCAAGCTCAAAAATTTCTTCACAGAAGTACCTAAAAATAATTAGAAACAAAAATTAGACCAATTAAATCGAAATTAATCAAAATTCGGAATAATGGCCCAATGAAGCCCAATAGATGAAAATGCACTAACAATAGAAATTAAGCACTAAATAACCATCAAAATGTACACAAGAAAGGAATGGAATAAGGGAAAATAATGACTCATCAGATGTGCTTTCAAATGGTACATTATTATAGTTTTAATTTAGGCCATGTGTTTAGACCATGTATGTAGGCCATGTATTTAGGCCATGCTTCAGGGAGTAGAACTAAGCATCAATCCAAATGATAGGCAAAGTCAAATGAGTGATTTAATGAACAAATCTTGTGAATTTGAGGAAATCTAACAACTATATTCAAACCAGAACTGAAACAAACTTAAAATGTTATGCAAATGCGAAAATCAAAACTATTTAAAGAAATGCCTAAGTGAACTAAGATGCACCTAAGGTGTTTACTGAAAAGTTAGAACTAATTATGTGTGCCAATGTGTGAATATGCAATCCAATGCTCCTAAATTCAATCTAGCGATGCAAAATACTTCTAACACCTAACTGAAACCTAAATGAACCACTAGAAATGAATCCAAGTTCAATTTTACAGAATTCCAAAATCTGGAAATTTTCCCAAGAGCACTTCACTCGCGTGGATACAAGGTAACATCTGAAATCACAATCTAATGCATCAATAAAAAATGAAATGATGCAAATTATGTAGGAATGATCTCTATTTAACATAAGAATAAGAATCACTCAAAAACAATAAGTATAACTCGAGATCCTAATTGATGAACTCTAATTAATGATTTTAACGAACTTGTGAACGAGCATGAATTTCGATGCAATGAACGGTGAATTGGATGTAGAAATGATGCGAAAAATTACATATGGTATCACGAATAAGATGCAAACATGAAACGAGCACAAACAACACGGAATCACAGAATTCAAAATCAAGGTGTAACTAAAACAACAACGTGAAAGTGCAAAATTGAGTAAAGTGATTCAATTAGCTCGGTTTATGTATGATTGATCATAGATCGTAAAACATTCGATATCTAGGTAGATGACCATGCATCTCTGAAATTCAAGAAGACTCCATTCAAATTTCAGTGTTCGCTTAGACCAATATCACTCAACCTTAGCTTTCTTGAATCACACACTTAATTCAGGTAAAGAAATGGAAAATCATAGCAATTGAATGGTGGAATGGAAAAGAAATCATGAATATATTGAGTAGAGATGTCTTACAAACAATTGGAATGGTAACAATGAATCAATCCTCGTGGTACAGCTCCACGAAAAGGTAAAACAATAGCAGAAAACAATGCAGAAAACAACAAATATGTGGTTTTATGGTGGTGAACCGAATCAATGGAGGTTTTGTGAGAGATAATAGATGGCCTATGTATACAAGCACCATCTGCAAAAAGGAAGTTTGTGTTTAGGCATTTCAAAATAGTTTTAGGATCAAACTTGAATATCTTTTAAGAACCTTGCTCTATATACCAATTGTAAGTAATAAAAGAAGTAATTATCCAAGGACGGGGGGAGGGGGGTGAATTGGCCTTTTCGAAAACTTTGGTCCCTTTTTAACTTGTAAAATTACCTTTTATCGAATCAGAATAACCAAGGAGTTAGTATGCAATTACTATTGAACAATGCACTTTCAATCAGTTGAAAATAGAGTTAACAAATTCATTAAATAGATAACAAATCAGTATATTTCAACATATCAAAATATAAAGACAATCGATTGAAATATTGGGAAATTCTGTAGAAAGACAAATTTGATGATTAACTCATAAATAGTTTTTGAAATTAATCAATATTTATTCCAATCAACAGTACAAATAGAAACACGGTCTCAAATTATGTCAAATCACTCAAGAACTGCTAAAAGACTATTAAAATCAGATTTCTTGAAACTTTACATCCAAAACCAAGAGAGGAGGGAAAGATACAAACACAAGAACACAAATTTTTATTTTGATTCACTTAAAAGTGAGCTACATCCAATTTGTAAAGGAAACTCGACCTAACTTGCATTATTTCAAAAGGTTTACAAAATCCATAACATTACAATTTCAAAATATGCAAAAACAATTGCCATGAGTCTTGAATCCGACAAAAGTCTCAACACAACATAACAAGATCTCACTTGCAGACATGGAAAACTACCATGGAATGTAACATCCCGACCGGATATTACGGATTTAAATAATAAAATAAAGAAATAGTAAATATGAGTCAATTAATAAAACTTCATTTCCCAAAAACGCGAGAAATTTAAAACATTTATTAACTCATAAGGTATATAGAAAATCCAAAAGTTTAACTTCATTAAAATACCAAAATCTCATAATGTAAACTGATTTAAAACCATAATAATAAGAGTTTACAAAATTATTATAAAGTCATAAAACATAAAAACTGTGATAAAATTATTCTTCTCCCAAGTTAGCCCCACTCCGGCTCTACGCATCACCAGAGCCACTTACCAAACACAAGCAGATAGGGTGAGCTAATATTTAAAACAATCATATATACACACATTAAGGAACACCAACAAGTCGACCTTTAAGATATCATTGAAGCCTTATAGACCACACACATTAAGCAAGCAAAAATCCCAATCTGCTGTAGTAATATCGCCTAGCGCTGCTCACGAGGAGCCAGGCGCTGCCGCTTCCAAATCGCCTGGCGGGGGACGCGTGCCGCCAAGCGCGTTGCGCCGCTGGAAACACCAACACTGCAAACATCGCCTAGCGGGACTACCCTCACCGTCATGCGCATGCATTCTAAGAGTTCACTGACGCTGTCGTTATCGCCTGGCAAAACCTCCCACACCGTCAGGCGCCACTCGAACCAGGATCCCACTATTTTGTAGCTTTTGCCTGGTGGGTTAAACACCACTGCTAGACGTTACACCAGTACTCTTGCAGTACTAGTTTATTAAGCTCTCTAAACAGATTACAACCCCAACCTGGACATGTGAATCTACCGCACTTCAACCAAGTTTATTTGGTTCAACTTTATAGAATTTACCACCAAATTTATTTCGTTCAAGACCACAAGATTAGCTTCTTAACTATGTTCCCCTTTCTAGTCAGATTTACCAACCCGATTTCACCAACAATTAAGCTTACACAAGTTCATGTTTTTTGTTTCATAGTGTGCCATTCCCAAACCCTACTGCTGCATGCCCACATATTCCCTAATATTACCTAAATCTCCAACTTTTTGCAAATAACAAGTCTAGTGCACTCAAATGTATTGTTATTCCTCTTGTACATAACTGTTAATCCCACAAGACTATAATTTAATCACACCCCTACTACAATATGTTTATTAATATAATCCTTCGAATTTCCAATTTAAACCCCAAGTAATCCATACCATTAATTCCTAACTAAACAAATCTTAGTTTTTGTCTAAAGATTCATTCTTGGTTTCTTAAAAATTCCACTTCCATAGGGACTCAACCTTGCCAGTATAACTAAAGAGCCACACAAAAACTCCTTCTCTACTATGTCGCTTGGCGGCACCTAGCCTGTCACTAGGCGGTACATCAGTTTTGGGCAACCCATAATTCTGCCCTGCACCAGAGAGTTCAAACCCCCCCATTTCGTACTTGTCTCGCAAACTTTCCATCCAATGCACTTTCATCATACGCTTATGGGTACTATTATTAAATTATACTTTCAATAGTCTATATTTTATGCCCTTTAGCTCACGAAACTTCCTCCACAAACCAAAATCGCCAAATGTTCAACCCTAGACCGAGAATATTTCATGATCATCGAACTTTTCCCTTATCACCTCATGAAATTCCAATTAATCACTCCCATTTCGTCAAGTAATGATCTGACTACCCTTTCCACCGGTTAAAAATCACTCAGAACATGTGAAAACCCAAAATCGAGTCAAAAGTGGCACGCGTCGCCTAGCGATAGTTCATCACCCCCAGATAGTTCAACCAAAACCCAAAAATTGGGTTAGTCAGTCACGTGTCGCCTAGCGGCATAGCGCTCACCGCCTAAAATGAATAAAATGTTAATATACATATAAGTGTTTGTAATAAAAGTTTTCTTATACTTTTACAACCAACTAAAGATACTTCTTAGTTTGAAATACATCACAAACAAGTCACATCATATCAGTTGTAGCTTTAACAGAATCCAAAGTTACATGAAAAGTTAAACTAGACAATCTCATTGGTACATTCTAGGTCTCCAATTTCTTCCTCTGAAAAATAAAGAAAGTAAGGGTGAGTCTTTCCCTTTACTCTAAAACTTCATCATAACATTTCAAAATATGGTCATTTGAATAAACTTTCAATTGAATGAAACATTTTCACAAAATTTTAAATCTTTATAATGTTATAACTAACCATGCCAAAAATATCAAAATCAAATTAATCAATAAAATAATCATTTCTGTATGTTTTAAATTTAGGATATCAAAATCCTCATTATCAATCTTTTAATAATCATATTCATATGATTCTGAGTTTCAACTCATCAGTATATTCATCTCATATTCTTTCTTTATATACTTTGGATCCCAAACACTGCAATTAGACTTTTCCGAATCATAATGGTCTTACGCCAATATGGATAGTGCCAACAGGCTAAACATTCTCACGGATACAACGTGTACGTTATTCCACCTTCCTGGTCTTACAGTATAGTCAAGAGGACAGTTGAGAATATAGTGTGAGGCCTGTGAATTTTCAAATACCCGACTAATTGTGTATGTCAATCCAGAGTATCTATATCACCACCCTCCATTCTCCTAGGTCTATCAGACCTCTCTCTGGACTCTATACCCAGTATATCTCTGTACTATCCATACAATTTTTTTTATTCTTTATTTCTGTACGTTAATTTATAATCATCCTTTCGCATTATCTTTATAATTCTCGAGACTTTCACAAAATTTTGGCAACATAACAACTGCGTTTCTAATTTTTAACAATTTTCAAAATAGGAAAAACAACCAAGTTAAAAATAATTAAAATCAATAACCACGTATAAATCATTCTTTCACAATAACTTTATAGAAAATTAATCAAAACAGTAATTAAAACATAATTTTCATATAAAATCTTATAAGTAAAATACCAAACTTGTTTTGTTTATAACTTTTTGTGTAAAACTTCAAATAAAATAATTCTTGAACCTAACCCTAGGTTTTCATACCCAAGGAGTCCATTTTTCAACCAAAATTTCAAGATAAAGACTTATAGATTTGAGATAGACCGCCCATACCTTGGAGATGCTAATTATACTCTAAGATGAAAATGAAGACCTCAAGATTTTGGATTTCCCTCTCCAGCTTCAATTTTTTTCACATGAGTTTAGACCTATCCTTCTCTATTGTTTTAGATTTTGTGAAGAAGATGTGTAAAGTGAAGTCCTTTGTCAATTTACTTATGAAATCATAAAATTACTTCATACTATATATTTAAACAAGAAAGTTAAATATAATTAATATAAAATATTGGGTGTTACACGAGGCGGCATAGCACTCACGGCTAGGTGGTTCATCTCATGAACCCAGAAAACAAGCAAAAAGAGGATGAGTCGCCTGGCGGTAAGTAATCGTCCACCAGACGGTTTCTGGAAAATTTCGAGAAACCCAGAATTTATGCATTGATTCAAAAGAAAGCATGTAATTGCACATCAGACGTCATACAATTAACACAACAACATAAATTACGGGTTCAGCTCACCCTAACCTGGATTCCTTGCTTAAAATTTGCTAATTGAGAGATTTCCCTTTTGATCACCAATGGTCTCCTTAATGCTCCCCCAATTCAGCTCTTTTTTTCACGCCAGAATCATAATTTCTCTTCAAAATTTTACTCCTCACAATGTTCTCTACAATGGCAGCCTCATAAACCCTCTTTCTCTCCCTTAATTAGCTTTTTAATTAGGTATTAAGGATGATTAATGGCCAAGACGAAGAAAAAGATTAATTGTTGTGGTAATTGTCATTCAAGGACCATTATGAGTTATTTTCAACCACTCTTGGCTGCTCCTTGATCAGTTAGGTTTTCTCTACCCTTTCGCATTCATGCCGAAACTAAGTTTAGCAAAAATAAAGTTTAATTTGGTCCTACCAAGGTTGGAACACACAACCATCAAGTTTCAAAGCAAGTGCACCACCAATTCAACCAATTCATGTTTCATGATAATTCTTACTCCTTTAAGAACATAATATCACGCACCACCACCAACATATCATATAAACATATACATAATTAAAATAACAACCAAACGGCATACATAGGACTTGAACCCAAGTCCTCTCACACAATTAAGTATTGTTAACTATTTGAGCTAGTACTATTCCACATCATATCAATCAATAATAAATGCCATAAAGGCTCCTACTACCCGCATTTATTAATTAATTAAATTTAGCAGATCTTATATGGAACACCTAGAAACTTGAGAAAGATCAAATTTGAATGAAGGCTCTCCCTAGCCAACCAAACCTTTTTTCTCAAAGTTCCTAAACAGAGCAAAAATGCTCAAAGAAGGTTGTCGCTACCAAAATCGCGACGAGATGACGAACAAAAAATAAAAATTTGAAAAAAAAAACTATTTTGGAGTCGCCATCATAGTTATTATAAGAAACTATGAAAAACCATAAAAAAAAAGAGCAAGGTCTACGAAAACAGATTTGGGTACGGGAGTTGGTTACGCGTAGGGAAGGTGTTAGCACCCTACAACGTTCGTCCTAAATGTTTATTTTCCAAAAAAATAAAATAAAATAAAGTAAAATAAAATAAAATAATAATAAATAAAGATGACAAAGAAAATTCCAAGGAAGAAAAAAAAGATTTTTGTTTTTTAGGTCCGACAAGGATTACTCCTTGCTCCTACGTATATCCATTCATAATAGAGAATCAGGGTCACGTAGTTCTTTTCAAAAAACTTTTAGAAAAAAAAAAGTTGAAAACAACTTGATTGTTTTTTTTAGTGAAATTGTACTACACCTAGGTGGCTTAGCCCGACTATAGCCATAAGATCCGTCCACAGAGCTGCCAAGGACGCAAATAATCACCATACGTATGCCAAGCAAATGAAAGTAACCAGCGTAAACCGCTATAAGAGCAACCAGCCTAAGCCGCTAAATAAGTAACCGACCTAAGCCGGTATCTTAAGGAAACTAAGTGACAACTTAACAAATTCTTAGCATTAACAATTGGCGCCCACTGTGGGGCGCAAGATAATACTTTACGGACCAACCCGCATTCTCTCGAAGACGTTTTCTACGCAGCAGAGCAAGAGTTAACAAGCAAGCTGAAGCAAGTCCTTCAGCACCTGCTACTACCACCCCAGACTTGGCCGCTATCCTAGACGGTCAAGCCAAGATACAACAAGAACTGGCTGATTAGAAGAAACCCTATGCTGATGAGATGGAAGCACTACGACAGGAAAACTCACAGCTAAGGCGAAAGATCGAAGCTGATCCCACTCAAAAGGGAAATGCTAAGGAAACATCTGACGCCGCAAAGTCCCCAGCTTTCCTGCCTACCAAAGAAGAAAGCGAGTACAATCCTACCCCGCACACTTTCACCACCACTCAACAAACTCCCATCCTCTCAACCCATCATACACACTTCCATCCCACCCTGCCAGGGAACACTACGACTCCTACCCCCGCGGCCACCGTCCCTACCACTCACATCCTACCTTACAACATCCCTTCAACCTTGCCCACCACCCACCTCCCAGCCTACAACATTCCTCCCACCCTCCCTACCACCCATATCCCCCCTCATAACTTTACATCAACCTTTCCCACCTCCATCCACCATCCTACCCCCCTTACCCGCTCCCATCCACATAACCCAGACGCCGTCATCCTTTTACTAATTTCACCGCCAACACCCCCTCCATGCCTAGTGGGAACCTTTCACACTGGAACGCTATACAGGTGAGACCGATCAAGATGAGCACCTCAAGGTCTATATCACCCATGTCGTCCTCTATACTTCTCACGATGCCGTTTTCTGCAAGGTCTTCCCTACCACCCTCAAAGGCCCCACCCTCAAATGGTTTACCACTCTACCGCCATACTCCATCGACTGCTTTGACACCCTCTCCCACATGTTTACCACTCACTTCGCCGACAGTCGTCCACATCAAACTACAACCATCTCCCTTCTTGGCGCTAGACAGGAACAAGACGAGACGCTATGGGCTTTCATCGACCGCTTCAGTAAGGCTGCCCTTCGCACACCACACCTTAACCAGAAAATGATACTTCAGTGTATGACACTCACTCTCAAACCATGCCCCTTCGCCAATAACGTCTACCTCCACCCACCCGCCTCCATGCATGAATTGAAGCTCTGTCCCGTGGACTACATCCGCATGGAAGAGATGCAAACTCTTCATACAAAATTCTGCAATGACTATACACCCTCTGCAGCAACCCCCCTACACAACCTTCCTAGCCTGACCCTAGACCCAGAGAACCCCGACAACCCCACTTCACCAGATACGCACCCCTAAATGTTCCTCGATCCTGTCTCCTTGATGAAGCCCTACAGGTCAACCTCATCCCACCACCACGCAAGACGACCACTCCCTCAAACGTAGATATGACTAAATATTGTCGCTATCACCGAAACAACGGCCACACCACAGAAGAATGCAAAGCACTCCAAGACAAGATTGAAGAATTGGTTCATGCTGGCCACTTCCGCCGCTTGATCTATAGAGACGACCACCCTCCACGATCCGACTACCCTCCACATTCTGACAACCAATGCCCTCCCCGTGATTCTTGCCACGACAAACGTCCTAACCAACCTACCAACCGCGACCTCCAACCTGCTCGCGCTGATATCGCCCCGACCGACCCCCCACTACGCGGCACCATTAACACCCTCTCTGGTGGCTTCGCTAGTGGGGGATCCACCTCATCAGCCAGAAAGAAACATCTCCGCCATCTACAATCCATCAACCATATCACCCATTCCCATCACAAACGCTACATGCCTCCCATAATCTTCACAGACGGCTCAACAAATACACCTAGGTGGCTCAACAAATACACCTAGGCGGTTCAACAAAACACACCAACACTTCTCATCTCATCCTTTGCCGCTATATATACACCAACAAAGACTAGGGGACTAGTGTACTACACCCAGGCAGCTTAGCCCGACTATAACCATAAGATCTATCCCCACAGCTGCCAAGGACGCAAATAATCACCATACGTATGCCAAGCAAATGAAAGTAACCAACCTATACTGCTATAAGAGCAACTGGCCTAAGCCACTAAAGAAGTAACTGGCCTAAGTTGGTATCTTAAGGAAACTAAGCGACCACTTAACAAATTCTTAACATTACCAGCAAAACCCCTAAGGCCCGCGATAATCGAACTAAGTGACCTGGACTAAGGCCAAGGCCCACCTACGGCCCAGCCCATGACGTGACCATACATAATTAATAATCTATAAATATGCATGGACCCCAGCAATTAAAAGTACGCATTCATTACTTCCTTAATTATGAGATTTGACTTTTTGAGAGTTTTTGCTGACTTGAGCGTTGGAGTCTCTTCCATAGGTAACCCCTCTCGGGTCCAAACCGGTCCAAACCGAGATACCCACAAATGACATATGCCAGCCGGGAGGAAGCCTACTGAGGAGATTGCGGATTGAGGTAAGGCAACGCTTGTGTCTTACATATCTTATTTGTTCTCCACAAGAACAGAAACGTTAATATTTTAAATTTTCAGAAATATGTTGAGTAAAACCAAAAAATTAAATATGAGACCGATAAAGATGATCATTTTAAAAACATATTTTATTATTTTTATTTTTATATAAAAAACAAAAAAAAAGAAAAATAAATAATAAGTTGATATGGACGATCATTATAGTGTTTTTTTCAAAAGTGAAATTTAATTATTTACTTAGAAACGAAAGTCGTTATAGAAATTGATTATAATATAGACTATTTTAAAAGCTATTAATACGATAAGGAAAAACATGTAAAAGCTAACGTTCAGCACTAAAATCCACATCAATGTATGATTCTTTTTCAAATATGTGAACAATATACATATATATACTTAAAACATGGGACCCACCCATTTATCATCATTTTCATTGAATTAGAAAGTACAACTAAACATGCGCCACTTTTTCAAAACTGCCATTAAACTTGGAATTCAATCAAGCTTTTAGATTTAAATTCTTTTAAATAATAAAACAAATGATTAAATGGTTATAGGCTTGGAAAAACCATGAATGCACTAACAACTTCTGTAAAAGCATCGAAGACCAAAATCAAATCATTATCAACGTAGATAAAGATTAATACAATCTTACCATACTCTTCCCCGGAAGAAATTGCACCAAACAAAATTTGCCACAAAAACAAATGTCTCGATGAAGTTGACAACAAGGTGAGTGGTTGAATGAGTAATTTCAGAAGTGAGAGAGTGGGTTTTTGGTGCTTAAGATTATGGAAAAGAATTCAAGAGCAAGATGAACTATGGGTTTTTGGGGTTTTAAGAGAGGTTTCTCAAGGTCAGAAAAAATCCCCCCTTCTTTTTTTCTGATGAGTTTATATACATAACAATTTAAATGTAAAGTAATTGGTCTTAATATTATCATATTATGGGAATCAAATCACAGAAAAAAGAGAGTACAGAATCAAATGTGATTAGGAAAAATTAATTATAATTATAAAAAATATATTCTTGAGAAACATATTATTTTCCTCATCTGGAAAAGGAGGTGTCATAAAATTAGAGCACAAAATCAGAGTAAATGATTCTAAATATTAGAACAGATTCTACGTCTAATTATTATACTAATATCTTGATCTGGAGCAGAAATGACAAAGCATAGAGTGGGGGTAAGAAAATTAAATTTTGGGCTGCTCTTAGTTGCAAGAAAAATGGTGTGGGTGTATAGAGTATTTTGGGCTAAAATAGAAACAAAGCCTCAAAAGAAAATACATAAAAAATTAAAATAGTCTCTTTTTTTTTCTTTTCATTTATTTATTATTATTATTATTATTATCCTATTATTATTACTTAGAAAAAGAAAAAACCAAAGAAAAAAAGCTTAATTAGTTTTTTTATTTTTATTTTTTTTGAAAACAACAAATTATTATTATTTATTTAGCCGGACGAAATTGGGTATTGATAGCTGCCCCTCTTTACTTAGGTTTTGCTTGATAATATGAGAATTTTACATTTTCATATTCTCAAAAAATATAAGTAAAGATAAAGACATTAATTTTGTCTGGTTTCAAAAGAAACAAAGACCAAACATGAAATCAAAGGTCACAAACCAATAACCTCATTTCCAAAGGATTCAATGACCATTACCACGTAGAGGGCCCTGATCCGAAAAAACACAAACTTTCGCAAACTAAATCTTTTTGAGAAAGATTAGACCCATCCCGAGGAGAGGGTCTACATCCAAATGATTCAGCGACCATTACCACGTAGAGGGCCCCGATCCAAAAACATAAACATTTTGCAAATCTGATTTCTTTTTGAAAAAGATTAGACCAATCCCGATGAGAGGGTTTAGATCCAAAGGATTCGGTGACCATTACCACGTAGAGGACCCTTATCCAAAAGCATATATTGTTCGCAAATATGATTTCGTTTCGGAAAAGATTAGACCAATCCCGAGAAGAGGGTCTACATCCAAAGGATTCGACGACCATTACCATGTAAAGGGTCTCGATCCAAAAACATAAACTTTTTGCAAATATGATTTCTTTTTGAAAAAAATTAGACTAATCCCGAGGGGAGGGTCTACATTTAAAGGATTCGGCGACCATTACCACATAGAGGGCCCCAATCCAAAAACATATACCTTTTGCAAATACGATTTCTTTTTGAAAAAGATTAGATAGATCCCGAGGATAGGGTCTACATCCAAAGGATTCGGCGACTATTACCAT
>Ga0099823_1002700_pt1 | contig 16233 bp, 8 predicted proteins | sample CowpearedBW_FD_76831 | JGI IMG/M metagenome (GOLD analysis project Ga0099823, IMG submission 76831) | Root nodule microbial communities of legume samples collected from California, USA - Cow pea red BW | ecosystem: Host-associated > Plants > Roots > Nodule | place: USA: California | collected...
GGTATTACACATTCAAAGTTAATCTTACAAAACACAAATGAATGGAACTAAAACATGAGTTTATATTAATATCTTCTCGAATTCACAATGCTACCTCTAGTTAAATACATCCAGAATTTGTCAATTTAAAAAACAAAAAAAAATGAAAGTATAAAACAAAAAATCCTGTTAGTTTACCATTACTACAATAAAAATATCATAAATGTCCAAAATACTCAAAATTTCAATAAACCGTTAAAATTTTTAAACAAGACGAAGAGACATTATCTAAATGAGAATGTCAATGAAAAATCTAAATAGTATATATATATAAAAGACAAAACGACTTGTTTTATGATGGAGTATCTTCCCACTTGTTATACTAAACTCGTGCATACAACTACAGTACCATATTGCATATTAATTTTATATGTAACGTGTTTAAAAACAAAAGGGAAAAAGAAATAAATGATGTCTCGTCTTATGTTTATCTTTTCTTTTCGGGTTAAATCTTTCACAACCATTTTCTCTTTTCCAATTTTTTCATAATTTTATTATAATTAATCCATTTTAAAATCTGATGGCATCTCATATTAGTTGAGCACTTAATGATCATTTAGATTCTATCAAAAATCTAACTCATGCATATTAATGTTTTCAAGTGTTCTTCCTCTTCTTGAAAAGTTGATGTCGATGTTCTGAGTAAGTTTATTTTGATCACATGTCTATTTATTTTTTAAATAATTTAAAGCTATACTACTTAACATAAATGATTTTAAAGTTAGGACTGAAGATTGAACATATGCAAAAGTGTCAAAGAACTTCAAAGTGTAGTGGCGTCAATTATTAACTTATCATTGCAATAGTAAGCATTCTCGTATAACTGTAATCATTATTCACCACCACTGTAATACACCACACACGAAGAACCTTACCTTGCAAGATGAAGAACAATTGGTTGAGTGGTAGGTATGGTATTAAGTTGAGTCAATGGTATGTTCCAACCTACCAATTTACATTTTTCAGTTTGTGATCACCATACAAACGGAAGAGACTGAAAGCAGAAAAACAAGACAGGACCACCATACTAAGGCTAACCACAAAAGCAGAAACTATCCCTTCTTCCACTTGGTTGCAGAATTTTCCATACATCTTGCACAACTCCATCCACTGCAGTTCTGCCTGGCCCACCTTTGCCAACATACCAGATTGCCCTGAAGCCGCCACTGCCGCCACTGTTACATATGCCATTACCTTCGTACATATCAAAGTTATGTCTTTAGTCTTATGATCACAGTGTGTAATACTTTTCTTAACTAACATGTTCTTCTTTAAGACCAGGATCCATTTCTAGATAATGGATCTATTAGAACCAATAAATGAATCTTTCTTTATGTAATGGTGTATTCAAATTTTAGGATAATAAGACCACATCTACCATTTCTCATTCCCATATTCCCATATGCTGTTAAAAATCCCAACAACCACCACTCACTTGGATACTCCCCAATCATGGAATTTTAGTATGTCTTAACATCAATCGGACACGGTTCCCTAAAAGGCCCCACCACAGTATCTTGCTTCACAAGACAAAGTTGAGATCTTTATGTTTTGCTGTCTAAATTTGACCCTTGTTGAGCTTTAGACAAATGTAGAGAGCAAAATTTACAGAGAAACATATGTAATGTTATCAAATGTCGCTCTCTACTGTGAACTGTGATGTTTTGCCCAATTACTGGTTCACAATTACACCATTGATTGATGTACTAGATAGAATAAAAGGGACTAATTGGATGCAAACTATCAGTAATTGTTCATACGAATTCCTTTGAAACCAGGAACAGTCACCTGAGCAAGACTTAAACTTTGGGTAGTGTTAGTTAAAGGAAAGCTATCAAATTTCCATAAGAAGCAGAACAATGAAATGCAATGGAAGTCCAATAACATGGTGAGGCATCTTGAGAATTTAGTTTTGGTCACATTTCAAAAGGAAAGCAAATACGCAGTGCTTTTCACTTGTATAAAATGTACCTGATCACCAGAAAAAATGGCCCACGCTAAGGGCTTGCTTAAGAGTGCTCTTCCTCTGACCATACAAATGATACAGTGCAGCCCTTGGACTAAGGAGAAGCCAGCAGCTAACCCATTTGCAACTACCAGGAATCTGCAAGGTTAACAACAACATAAATTAGAACATTACAACCTGCAACGTTTTGGCAATCAAAAGCAAGTTTTTAAAGTTCGATCACAATCGCAGTTTTGTAATCAAAAGATAAGATTGGGGAGTTCAAGAGCTTACACTAAAGCCTTCATGTCTGTAAATTTAGCTGTCTTCTGAATTGAGAAAAACTCTTTGACTTGGGAATCAGTTCCTACGAGAACAGCCGCAAGAACTCCCAAACCTAAGATCACACACCTCAGCACCAACTCAGTTATCTTGATCCTCCTTTCAAACACTTTGGCATTTGTGTCGTGGTTAACTGGGACAATCCCAGTACTAACACCTACACCCAAATAACTACTCATTTCTCCTCCAAAATCAACACTCGGAAACAAGAAACACAGTGCAATATAAAAGATTTCCTCAAATCAACCAAGAAAGAAAGTAGTGAGAACTATGGATGAACATCAACTCTAACTTTCTATTACTTAAATAGACAGTTTTTTTTTCCCACCTATAAAGTTGTGACTGTGGTGCGTAGCGGCAGAGCTGCACAGCGTGCCAAGTGGTAAAAACTTGGAGCTGCTAGGATAGACTAGAGAAAGTGTGTTAGGTAGACATAAAAGGCACTTCAATCCATACATACTTACATTGGCATTAAATGGGTCTGCTCTGACATATGGTTCTGCATTTAAAACTGATAAATGCAAAGAAAATTTTGATTTTGAGCACTCCTTTATTGTGTCTGGGAAGAAGTAACAGTTTCCCGTCCCCAGGAATGATCTGATCTGATCTGATATGATAATAGGTGAGGAGTGCTTAAATCCTGATAAATCCAAGATAGCGTGGTTCGAGTTATGACGCCCCATTTTCTTTTTTTGCCTACACCATACCAAAGGCATGGTAAAGGAAGATATGGTGCCTAGTTTTTACCATTTTTTTTCTGGGGTTTGGGGAAAGAATGAAGTCTAAACAGAAAAAAGTGGCCTTCCCTGTTGTAGACATCTTGCTTGATAAAGCATAATAACTGTTAGTTTCACTTGTTTGGCCTAGTGTAGAAATTTGGTTGCTGGAAAATTACTCAGTATAAAAGCTGGTGGAGGAATCAAGAGCTTTTATTATTTGGATCTTTTTATAGGTATATACAGGTACAAGACTATGCTCAGAAAATATGTATGTGATTAGTCTCATAAATGAAGAACTGAGTGTTCACACGTGACGTGAAAGGATAGCAAACCATGGGAGTATCAATTATCATGTACTTGCAATAAAAAAAGGCACATTGTTGCATTATCCTATGTTTTTTCCCCCTCCTCACCCAAGCAAGGATGCTTCTTCCCTGTTCACCCTTATCCATCCATCATCTTCCATCATCTTCCATCTTTGCAAACAGTACATCTTTTGTGATAAACTGGTAATTGAGGCAGGAAGACACAAGGAATGATCCCTTGTTAGATAAAAGGGTTGTTTCACACTTGACTCAACATTTTGGCTGTTTTTGTTTCAGCATAACTACTATCACGTTTGTTTCTGTGTATGTAAGAGGGTTTCATGGCATAGGAATGCGCTGTTTATGTATTTTCCTTATTTCTGTATTTTCTCTCCTTGCATCTATAAGAACATTTAAATGAAAAATCAACTCAACATATGTATGATTTGCAGTTTTATCAAGATGAATACACTCCTTTCTTTTTACATTTTTTATTTATATATTATCACTACATATACTTTTTTTTCTTTATATATTTTGGGGGACTAGGGACTAGTGAAGTGAGATGTAAATACCTAATTAAACAATAATTTACATGTATTAATGATAATTATTATACTAATAATATAAATGATAATAATTATCTTCATAAGAATAATTTTTATAATTAGTAATAATAATAATTTCTATGAAAGGAACATTGGATCATTTCAAAAAATTTCTTTTATTAAAATATTTTTTATCATTTACATCAATTAAATGCTTTACAAATTTTTACCAACTTTTTTTTATTTCTCTAAATTTGTAGTATGTTTCCTTTAATCTAAATAACTTTACCTTTATTTTTTTTTCAAATTCACTTAAATCCATTTTCTCCCAAAAACTAAAATAAAAGAAAAACAAACTTAATCTTTCTGCAATTATTCCATATTTTCCGGGGGCCACGCTCATACTGACCCATTCAACACTCCAAACATGTCCCAAAATTACCCTGTAGATAAATTGGAAATTCTAGTTCAAGACATTTTTTTCTTAAATTAGTTGTGGAGAGCTAAAAATACATTTCGAAAACAAATTTTGGAAGACAAAAAGAAAAAGAATTAAAGAGAACAAAGGGGAGGTGAGAGTAAAATGGGCCAATTGTTTTTGTCAGCAAAACTGGGTGGCCCAGGTCCATGTCCTACGGTCAGATGAAAACAAACTGCATCCCACGGGCTAAGTTAATTTTTACTTACGAATTAATTTAACTTCAAGCACTCACATAAGAACACTCTATCACTCCACAGACTATAAAGAAAGTTGAGTGTTGCCACATCATTTTCCTTTTGTTTACTAAATTGAAAGCATTGACCAAGGAGAACAGTAGTGGTCAGATGAATTTGAACAGTGTGGATAGCAGCACACTGTAGTAGCCTAACTTTGGAAAGCCTATGGTTTCCAAGAAAGTGGTTCCTCATGTACAACCTACTCTGCATTACGTTTCTGTTCAAGAATATTGTGATGAGATCCTCATGCTTTTCACCCTCAACACTTCCTCACTCTCTTCTTATTTATTCACACACCTCTCTACCTTCTTCCATAACTCTTCTTTTCTCTTCTCTCCCCCAATGGCCCTGCTAAGTTCTTGTTTCTTTATCATTCTTTTCCTTCTCGGTTTTGCAGAATCACAGCCTTTCACACACCCCTTTAACCACACGGACTTACAAGCAGCAATACGTGACATGCGAGCAAAATCTTATTACGGATTCGCAATGCTTTTGCAGATGCTCACTGGAAAAACAGCACAACCAAATGGGGATTTCACTTTCTTGATGCCAGATGATAAAAAACTATCTTTTTCATCTATTTCTGCTGATGAAGTGGGCGAGTTCTTGCTAAAACATGCCATACCAATGCCTCTGTACTTCAGCGACTTATCTCATTTCCCAACCGGTACCCTTGTTCCCTCGGGGAATACCTCCCAAATGATTAGGATCCATAACCGTGGCAAAGGGGATTTCTTTCTTAATAATGCAAAAATTGTTTCTGCCAATGTCTGCTTGAAATCTGCGATCAAATGCCATGGAGTTGATGCAATAATTGACTATTATAATTGAAAATACATTACGTAATTAATCAAGACAGACGTATATTAGCATGCTTCAGGTGCAAACAACCTTGGATATCATGAGAACGGATTTCGTTTGTCCTCATACATGCTCCAAACTCTATCCGACAGAAATAAAACCATCACTACGTTTCAAGTTGTTTGTTTTCACTTATTTAGACATCTTCTGTATTCATTCTTTAATCTATTAAAATTTTTCAAGCATTTATACAGGAAAAAAACTAACTATTTTCTATAAAATCTTGAAAACTGAAACTAATAGGAGAGTTTTGTGATTAAAAATAAAAGCAGAAAACATTTTCTCAGACAAAATTGTCCTTTGCATTTTCACCTTTTATTTAATGGAATCTCTTGAGGAGGGTTGAGGTGATGAAAGAACATACAGCAAATTTACATTGGCTTATTTTAAGAGGAGATAATTCATTCAATCAAATTAAAAAAAATTGATTTCCAAGATAAAATGGCATTGAGATCAATGTGTGCGCCTCATTTTGTAGCAGTAAAAAGAGGATTCATGATGTTTTGCAGTAAAAGGTGCAGCATATAACCCCACTAGTGTGCATTGAATCGATGCACCTCATCCTATATATATACACATACACTACAATTACTATAATATTAAAGTGGTAATATATTAGCAAGTGAGGTGCATGGACTTTGTGAGGTTATCTCGCATCCGAACATACAGAAAAAAACAATTTGGATTCATTGAACTTTGAAGTCATCTTCATCGTTGTATTTTTTGTAAATCTTGTTGCATGAAAACCGTTTACTTGTTCAGAGGGATTTGTTTCTTCATTTTTTTAATACTTTATTTTATACTTTTGCTTAACCGTAGTACTATCTTCTCCTATTCCGTCATTGTTATCTGAGAAACCTCATTATCTATAAGAATTTCTTATACGGGCCATGTCAAAATCGCAGTACGGCGCATCACCGTTATATTACAGATATATCACTGACCATAATTGCATGTTCCTTTTTCAAGGAAAAAATGAAGTTGATTACTAAGCAGACTGATAACAAGCTTCAAAGATTGATGCTAAACTAGAAATCAAAGGATGAAAAATAAAACCAACCAATTAAGAAAATTAAGCAAAAAAGATTGGTCGTTGATATTGAGTGAGTGACCAAAATATCCGAAAAACCCTCATGCATGGTCATGCGATTAATTTGGAGCCTTATGATTGAATCTTTTGGTAGTAGTAGCTAGCAATTAACACAGGTAGCAATATCAAATAGCTAAGCTGATGATTAGATGATGATAATACAGTGGTGCCAATTAAGCCACTAGAGAGGCCATTGAGTCACATCAGAATGAGTAGATTTTACACATTATCCATCTGAAGCAACATCGTTAGAGAATAACCGAGACTGTTTCACAGGTGAAGAGAAGTGTCAACACCAGAATCAGCGGCAGAGTCACAATCGTAGACGTTCTTCCAGGAAACCTGAAGGGACTGTGAGTGTGTTGAGACCGGGGTGCGAGCACCTGCATAGTGGTCTTGCTTGGCCTGAGAAGTTGGCCAAAGGGAGAGAGAAACATGGGGTGGTGAGGTGGATGGCATGATGAATTCAGGGTGAGAGAGAATTGAGGAAGTGTTGGAATTGTGATAAGTGAGAGTGGAGTTGGAAGTGAATTGTTTAGGTTCATTGAGCATCTTCTGGAGCTCCCTCTCCTCCCTCATTTCTTTTACTCTCTGCAATTGTCTGAACCTCTCTTGTAGAAGGGCAATGGAAGAGTGAAAGGAAGAGGGGTCATGGTGGCTTTCCCTTCCCATTATGATGATGATGAGGTGGTGTTGCAGGTAGAGGTATATATATATAGGGTGATGGCATGGTTAAGAAGTTGGAGTGGAGAATAAAAATATGGGAGTGTTTTTACTTTTAGTGTAAGGAGATAAAATTGTAAATGGTTAAGAAAAGGGAATGAGAATCGGCAGATAAGGTGCAAAGTCCAAAAAGAAGATGTTGATTGGGCAATCTAAGCGAGTTTTTAGGGTGTGTATGTGGGGGAAGGAGGCACAAGCATATCTTTCCTTTTTTTCGGTACGAAGAGGCAAAAGCATACTAAAGCAGAAGAGAACAAAGAGAAGAAAACAAGGGAATGTCGGAAGTAGCACATGGAAGGGTATGTTTGGAGGAATAATAAGTGGAGTGATGCCCTGCCAACATGTCCCAAAAGGCCTCTTGAGCTTTGGGGATGGTGGAGTCTTTTTGGTAGGCTTTGTTTGGATATCATCACATTATTTAACTTCCTCTTTTCCTTTTCTTTTAGACTCTAATCTAATGCGCTCCTAACTTGTTGCTTTTGTTGGGAGAAGCAAGAAGACAAGGGTTATAGAAGGAGGAATAATCTTGGGAGGTCATCATGCTTTGATTGAACAATTATGTATGACAAGGACAAACATACCAACATTCTTCTCTCTCTCTTCATCTCTATGCAACTCCTTTGTCCCCAAGTGTTTGGATGTGAATGGCATGCAGCAATGAAAGCTGCAGATGCCACTAATGCTTCGATTGGATGCTTCTTTTATGCGGCAGAAGCGCCCCCTCCTCTCCTCTATTATTTTCTTTGCATCCTTTCCACTTTTAAACCATAAAACACGATTAATTAAACCACACTCACACACGGACAAGGCGTGCATTATAAATCCTATTATATTCATTCTCATTGGCCACTTACTTAAGTATAATTAGCAACATACAACCATAAGAAGTTGCTCATGCAAAAAAGGTTAAGCAACTACATTTCACACATCCAATTATCTCAAACAGTTACTGCTATAACTTCTGCTTCGCTATGTCCAATAAAGAAAAAGGTATTTGGAGCTGAGTTTGAATGGACGTACCATACCAGCCTCATCAAACAAAATAGAAAAGTAATATCTCAAATCAACAGAAATTCTTAATCACCACATTTGACCCCATTCTTGGGGATGCCTACAATATGCTGGGCTTCTATCCATTAACACCACACTGCTCATTCTCAAACCTCAGATCTAAAACTGCTATCAAATCACCCTTAACAAAAACACTCACATTTTTAACAGTTACTTAATTCGGAAAACAACGCAAACAAGTAACAATAAATAGAAACTGTGCTAGCTGTACTCATACAAACATTCTTCTTCTATACGCAAGTGGGATCTCCAGACCTTATATCAATAGCACAGTTTGATTGATAGGTATGCATTACTGAAAGTAATAGTTATCGTTAACTTTGATTGATGCATTTTACTGTGTTTGATTATTTCCTTTTGAGTGTGACCTAATGTCTAAGTTGATAGTGATTCACACACAGCTTAGGAAGAGAAAATAGCAGAAAGATATTTTATTTTAGCCAAACTTATAGATGTTGACTTTAAGCCAGATGGATAAATATGGACTAAAATAGTAAAGAAAACTGATAAGATTTAGTATTTTTAATAAAAATGAAATTATTAATTTTTATTTGTAAGATAAATAAATGCGCCACATAAAAATTCAAATTTATGATATAGGAACAAATTGTTGGAATAAGCTTATTTAGGTTTTTCCTAAAAAGGTTGATATTTGGAGCATAAAATTTGAATTATAATTTACTTTAATTAAATTCTTATGCTGTCAAAGTTATAATTGTTTCAAAAAATATAATTTATAGGTCTAAGTTATGTTTAAATTTTATTTCACACCTCTAAATAAGGTTATGAAGAGGATGTTTGAATTAAAACAAAATCCACAATAATTGGAGGCAATAGGATGGTGGTAGTGATAAGAATTAATATTGATGATAGAAACCACAACCACATAATATGGTAGTGGTTACAATAATGTATAATAATAATAAAGGAACTAGTGAAGGTAATTGATAAATGATACACATGGATAGTAAAAAAGAGTTTCATAGTAGAAACTTTCTGTAATTTAAAAGATAAAATTTAAGAATTCACATATACTAATCCTATTTATAGAATTTAACGAAATTTTAGCTCCTCAGAATTATAGTTTCAATCATAAAATAACCTAAAAATAGCATGCGAAGGTTTTATATATCAATAATGTTCTCAAAGTATCTTACGTTTTAGGAAAATATGAGTTAGTTTTATTCTGCTTGAGGAACATGACTAAAACAATCAAAATTGATTTGATTTGGTTTGGAAAAGAAAATACAACAAAGCTCAAACAAAACCAATTCAATGAAGAAAAATGTTTGTTGTCATCAAGCACCAACTTTATACACACTTTTAAAATCCTATTTAAAAATTTAAGATAAAAATACAAAAAATAAAATAATTCTTGAATTTAAAATATCATTTTGAACATATTTGTTTGGAAACTACATACAAATTCTTAAATAATGATTAATTTTAATGACTAAAAATAATTAATCATAGTAACCAATTTAAATATCAATTTATAAATTAAAAATCAGTATTAATTAAATAGTTTTTATTATAAATAAAAATTATAATTAATTTTTAAATTGGTAACTAAAATAATTTTTATTATGAATTAATATCTAAATTGGTTACTAACATTTATTATCATGATAGTATGTCTACTTTATGTACAAATATAAAAAATATTTATAAATATAGTTTTTTTTTAAATAGATATTTATATAATTAAAATGATTTAAGATATTAGAACATTATATCATTTTAGTGCTTGTGTATGATGAATATTTTTGTTTTACATTTGCTCTTAGAATAATTTTATTCATATGTATGGTTTTCTAACTTATACTTATTTTTTCTTAAGAAAGAGTAAATTAATAAGTTATAGCCTAGGTTTTTAAAAACAAAAGTATGAAGTTTGCTAACTTACACTGACCTTTTTTTAGAAAGGATAAGTTAACGAACTTTTAAAGCGCACCTATACTTTAAATTGTTATCTTACTCTCTCTAAAAGAACAAGTGGGTGTATAAGCCAATAATATATATTAAGTACGTGTTTTTTTTAACATATATGTAATTTTAGGGTTTAATTAATTCAATATCATTTTTAACATAGTAATTATAATAAAATCAACGAATTTATTTATGATACCGTTAAGAATGAGGTTGATGATAAAATGAAGGTGAATCTAGAGAAGAGAAATACAAAAGCATAAGACTCTATGAGGCTTTGTTGTTTATTTTTCTTTTTTGAAAAGGGAAATCTGGTTAGCATCGTGGTTACATAGCTTTCACTTTCATGTTCTCTCACCAACTTTTGGCGTCGTTTTCAGTTTCTCTGTTTGAATTACTATATTTTATACTCACTTGAACTTCACCGTTAACTGTGATTCATTGTTTGAGCAGAAGAAGGTGGTGGCATCGAGTAATGTTCGAGAGTTATTATTATTATTATTATGAGGCTATAATAAATATAATCGATGGTGATGGTGGTTGTGTGTGGTGAGTTATTGGGGTGTTTTTGCCATTGCACCATAAAGTTCCAACCAGGTGTCGGACAGAAACATCAGTTGTGTTTGTGAGTGCATGACTCAACTGTCGTGTGGTCCTTCCTCTCAAATTTCTTCAATTCCTTCTTCTGCCTCACCACAACGAAGCTGGACCAAAACCCACGTTCCTCATTGCCAGTTAACGTGCTCACTGACTCAATTTGCAATCATTTCTCTTCTGTCTCCTAGCAAACACCCTTCTTTTGCTCAACTTTTCAATTCGATTCAATGCCCCAATTCCAATCCTAAATAACACTGCATCTGGGGTTATTACAAAATACTTTTAAAACTTTTGTACTATTTTGGTTGTATTACTGTCTAACTTAGAATCTCAAACACCAATATGTACTATGTTGTCTTCTCCGTCAAAATCTTGTATGCCTATTGTTACCTACAACAACAATAGACTTGGAGATGAATTTTAACTGTATAGGATATCATGAAAGCATCTGTAAAAACACCATCATTTGGTTTCATTATCATCATCTTATAGGGTAACATAACACCTCTCCAAAATCCTTGATTTGCAACACCCATCTACCAACCATCTTAATCGTCATCATCTAATATTGTTAACTAGTTTCAAGCTCTACAAAAATGACACGGTACTTTGTGATCTTGTGAGACACGACAACATGCGGTGTTGCATATCATAACATCCTCTACACAAGATTTCTGTCTCTGTTCCTCGATAATCTAGAACGATTTCTGAGCTGCCTTAACATATCACCATTTGAAACATAACATAAGATTAATAATCTGTTCCCATAAATCAGTTCTTTCTCTTCTCGGGTTCCTTTTTAACCCAACTTTAATTCAAGTGTTATTTTAATGGCAGCTTGCACACACATCTAGCTACTCAAGTATATTAAAATGAATAAAATATACAAATAAATTAAATTATGTACCTTAGCTTTTAAATGATTTTTTATTTTATTTCTTTGAGTACGTGTAATTCTGTAAAGATTTGTCTTAATTAAGTTTGAAGTTATTTACATATTTGAGTAGTTTCAATTAATATATAACTTTTTTACTGAGCATTCAAAAGAATTGTATTCTATAATTAAATTATTGCTGTTTAATTTTTTTTTATCTGAGTGATGACTCTTATTATGTTTTCATCAACTAATTCTTATTCTAATTTTTTCTGTTTGAATTGAACAAATAGTTTTCTCCTCGCAAGATATGAACAAACTCAAGTCCCTAATTTAAGACCCCAATATTTCTTTATGCATACACTTTCTTCATATAATTGACTGTGTAAAAACTATTTTTTTCTTATATTTAAATAAAAATTATTATTTTAAAAATAACATCGCAACAGCATGACCCGAACTCCCAAAAGATGCAAATTTTGGGGTATGCAGTGTCAATAAATGGTACTGAATAATGAGGACATTTTCTTTGGTCAACATTCAATTCAAAAAATGGGCCGGCCTGTGAAGACTGAAAAAGGCCCAATGGATCTTACAGATGTTAGGCAAACATCAATGCAGAAAGAGTGTTGTATTGTGTTGAGGTTACAGTGTCTTCGTGATTTTTTGTAGCAAGGTTGGATATAGAGAGAGAATCCGAAGAGGAAAGATGAACACAGACATCACTGCATCGACGAAACCAGAATACCCTGTTGTTGATCGCAACCCTCCCTTCACCAAAGTCGTCGGCAACTTCAGCACTCTCGATTATCTCCGATTCGTCACCATCACCGGCGTTTCCGTCACCGTCGGCTACCTCTCCGGTCAGTACCCTGAATAATGAAAATATTTTTTCTTGCCATGTGTCAATCTGTATCGAATCTAATCCAATAATTGAAATTTCGAAAACGAATTTTGTTTGTTAGGGATTAAGCCTGGAATTAGGGGTCCTTCGATGGTTACAGGGGGTCTGATTGGAGTGATGGGTGGCTTCATGTATGCTTACCAAAATTCTGCCGGGAGACTCATGGGTTTCTTCCCCAACGACGATGAGGTAGCTCGACTCAACAAAAAGTAATCCTTTTCCGTTTCTCATTACAAAAACTCTCTTTTGTAGTTGTTTCTGAACATTAATAATCACATTTTGCCTCTCCTATTTTTTAAGCTTTTATTTGTACGGAATTTACTTCATTCTCCTTATAAAGGAGTGATAAAACCTTGCTAGTTTATTCTATAATTTCGCTTAAGGGAGACAATGCCAATGTAATGCCTTTTTCTAGAAACTGTGGTAAAATGTGGTATGCAAGTTTGTGGATTTTGGTGTTTTATTTGACAAGATGCATTTTCCTTGTTAATAGTATTAATTGAAATTTTTCAGTCTCTTTGAACGCAAATGTCTATGAATTCTATTCAGTGTGCCTTTTATCGACCATTGAATAAGAGACTGGTTAGAATGCACTGAAACGTGTAAAAAAGTAATCATAGAATGTCTTTTAAGGTTCTTAGAAAGTGAGATTTCAGCCTCATTCAATCATACAAAACCCGTTTACTTAGATGTGTTTTGCAGTCATTTATATATATTATAAATTATAATTGGACTTTATCTTTAGTTGAAGACTACATCTCGAGCACGGAATTAGGGAAAACCCAATAGTTGGTGGCATGAGGGTCTACAAATTTGATTTAGATATGTTTTAAAAGACATTGATATATTATAATTAAACATTATCTACAACCTTAGTTTTTAATAGTCATAATTAGAATGATTTCTCATTGGTTCACTAGTTACAAATTCAATTGTCTTGTGATTCAAGAATATTGTTAGTTGCTATGCCAAAAGTTGTTCACATCAGCTTACTATATCTATAAGTGGACAAAATATTAAGATTAAACTATACATATTATTGATGTTATTGAATTATCACCAATTGTCATATGGACAAAACATTATCAATATGATCGTTTCATTGTTTTGAAAAATATGGAAAACTTATTTGAGAAATTGAAACTTTGGGCACCAAAACCACCCATTTCTCCATGCACACAATTCGATAATGTCTGGGTTGCTTCTGAACATATTATATGCATTAATAAAGGAGTGCCTTTCTAAGAACTTGTTTTCAAAAGTTTGTGTCCTTCCTGTAACTATATAAAATTATGACATCTCGTGTCATACTTGTCATTCTCTCCATTTGTGAATGATGGAGGTTTATGTTCAAATTTGCAATGCCCATATGGTCCTTTTTCTTTTATCTGTTTTACTGATTCATAGATAATCCATTTCCATGTTTGTCTGTTTTTCTTCAACATCTTCATGTTTCTACTCAATAGTAAACCATATTAGCCCACCCAAACTGCTTGGTTGAATGTGGAGTTTGAACCTACGATTTAAGTATTGCATTATGAATTCTGGAATAATCAACTTGAATATAATGTTTCGCCAGAAGAATGTCATGATGGGAAAGACTCGATTGATGGTTTTTGCATGGTTACATGACATTGACTCAACTATTATGAGGTGTTTAAATTTCATTGAATAGTATGGGATGTTCTATGGAGTATTTAAATGTTTGGTACTTCTCTTTTAACTGTGAGATTTTATGGGTGAGTTCTTCGTGTGTTTGGATGCGTTATTAACACCTAAAAGAATTCTGTCCTTATTTAGCATCGTTTTGGGTTTTATGTCTTTCTATTCTGATAGAAAACTTGCTAGAATGCTATTTGACAATTAGGGTAACAGTTCGCATTTTCTTCCACGTTTCCACGGAACTATTACTGAGAGAAAGTAAAATATACTCGTATTCTTTATCAATGATTTATAAGTAAGAAGAAATACACTTGTATAAGCTAAAAAGTACCAATAATTAAATGATTATTCTACAAGTGTCTTCATCCATATTAGGGAATGAAATTATAATCGAAATAATTTTCTAATTTTTCAATTGTATCATTTAACAGTTTAATATATTATTTTAACATCCGGCCAATTCCATAAAAGTGTGCTTATCAATTTAGCCAAATGATCATTTATAGCTAAATACTGAAGTCTTTTTTTTCTTTTTTTGTGTTGAATAAGACAACATTTTGGAACAGCACTAGCTTTGCCAAGAGTTATAGTCTTATTGGATAAATGATTAATGTCTAATGACGGGTTGTTGAGTGGTTGTTTAGGGTTACGGGGATAGAAAAAATGGAGGACCTTTTAGAATCCAAGAAAGATTAAAATTCAAGTTGCCACACTACTGTTTTGCTTATCAGAAAAGAAACGAAAAGGGAAAACAAAAGTGAAAGAAAAAGAAAATCCATTTTCATTTCTTTCTCAATTCAACATTGCTTGGATTTTTGCAACCCACTTGCCTCTCTTTATCTATATGATATGACTTACAAAATGGTTTTCCGAAATAAGGTATCTTGCCAAATGAACTTTTAAGAGATGCTAGACAAGGTGGTAATGCAGTTCTCAGACACACGTTACATATTTTGCTTATTTTATTGTGGCATTATTTTCAAATGCAATTCCCAGACACACTTTTATCTAATCCACTTTCGACTTAAATATCTTATGGAAGACCATTTTTTTTAAATGAAGGTCTTTTTCATAATTTTCTTGATTGAATAAATATTGATGAAAAAAGCGTTTTAAAATACTGTGGTTGGCCAAAATACACATAACATTTACTGCAGAGATAATTGTAGGAGAAGCCTTTGAGGGAACTCAATTGGTAAAAGTGTGAGATTCACTTTGTGTTTCTATCTCCTTTCTTTTCTGTGTGAAAACTGTGTGTGTAAGATCGAAAAGTGATAACTGAAAACTAAGTGATGGTAACGTCAGTTGCTGAGTTGGCTTCAGAAAGCAGTTCACACCTGACTTGCTTGACTGTGAAAGACGGTGAAGTTTGAGTGAATATTGGCCACTACTATGTCTTTCTAAGGCTGAAACTATATAAATGATTTTTTTTTTTAATTTGATATTTCTAAAATGAAAAAAAAAGTATAATAAAAATTTACAATTGATTTAATGTATTCATTATTTATTTTTATAATATTTTTAATTTTAATTAAAAAATGTCCACTTTTTTTTTCTTCAAAATATTACTGGTAAACATACAGAGTCACCGTTTCCGCGTAAAAGAAAGTGTAATTTAAAGGATTTGATTGGACAAAATTAGAAGCAGATTATTCTTTCACATCCGAAAGCTTTAAAGATCGACATGGATTGAATCTTCTTTTTCTTTGTTTTAGTACGACATGAATGTAGCTATAAAGAAAGTGAAAAAAAAAAAACAAAGATTTTTCCATAAGAAACTGGGAGTTCCAGATCAAATTGTACACTCCGATAGTTACGTCAAACAAATACATCATCTTTGTGAAATTATAATTCTAGATAAATGATGGATTTAATCAATTTAATTTTTATAGACGAAATGTTTATTA
>Ga0099823_1002705_pt1 | contig 16227 bp, 13 predicted proteins | sample CowpearedBW_FD_76831 | JGI IMG/M metagenome (GOLD analysis project Ga0099823, IMG submission 76831) | Root nodule microbial communities of legume samples collected from California, USA - Cow pea red BW | ecosystem: Host-associated > Plants > Roots > Nodule | place: USA: California | collected...
TATATAAAACATAAAATGATTCTCACTCAGCCCACGTGGCAACCACCAAGCAACCGAACAGAACAGGCTGTGACTGAGTGGTGGTGACGGTGACTCATGCTTCGTGGGGCCCACTTTGCATTCTTCTTGCTCCTGAATCCATAACCGTTACTCTTTTTTTGAATCAAACAATATTTTTTTTCTATGTTTTGAATAATGAACTCAGATAACTTCAACAAACATACCTTACCTATCTACCAATCACAAATTAGGTTTAAATAAAGATGAAAACGCAGCTTTTGCAATCCTCCTAATCTTCATTCCTCAATAAATATTGATATTCACAATTCTGACCTCGAAAAGTTAAATTATTACTGCGCCTTTGTAAGATGTCTACAGGGACTGATTTTAAAATTTGGAAAGTTTTGTTAGCATGCACGCGTGGCCTGCTCTCTGTTATATTCCATATAAAAAATCCAATTGAGACCGTTTCATGGCTCAAGAACATCGTGCCGTTTGTACTTCTGCATTATTGAAAAATTCTTCTCGCACTTTTCACTAACTTCAATTTTTCTCTTTATTTATTTCATTTTTGCTGCACGCAACTGAGCAATGATCTCGGTGATGTTACTTTATGTTTAATTATCAATTTGGGTCAAAGCTTATAAGAATACGAAGGAGCAATGCTTTTATTTTATCTCTTCAAACAAAAATTAATTAAGCAATGCTTTCAACCCAATAATCATCAAGGTCAAATCACATAAATTTATTCCTTTTAAATTTTTGCTTTCTTGAAAAACAATGTTTTAATATTATTTTAATTTAACCAATATAGTTTTTTAAACATGTATTGTTTAAAAATAAAGAGTTGCATTAATAGTGTGAAATTTGGTGTAAGAATAAATGAACTGGAAATAATACATTTGCAAAAAAGGGGCCAGCCTGTGCTTGAATTCAATAGTGAAAAATCTGAAATAATATCATTCTAATTAACCAATGATGATTTTCTGTCTGCCAACAGAGCAAGTGATTATCAGTGGTTAATTAAGTATTAAAGAAAGATTAATTAGCGAGATCAATTAAATTAAATTAAATTAATCACTAAATAAATAAACGTGAAGAGGAAAACATAAAACGAAAGAAAGAAGGAAGAAGAAAGAGGTTGGAGAAGGCAAAAGGTTAAGGGGATTTTCAAAACTCGTGAAAAATCTGAGAGAGGGCTTTTCAGCGTTCCAACCTTTCTCCCCTCTCTCTCTCTTTCTCTGTGTTCGTTCGTTTCCACTATTCCACTCGAACCCTAGTGTGGCTTATTTCATGACTTTCTTCTTCTCTAACACGCAATCATTCCGGCGAAACTGAATTTCCGCCGCCGAGAATGGCCGCTGAGTCACCGCCGGATAACGTTGTACTGAATTTAGCTAAGTTAGGGTTTCAGTTGGAAATCGGATTCGGAGATCTCTCTTTTTCTCAACACTCAACTAATTAATTAACCGATTATTCTTTTTTTCTTGAAACCACGTCACCGTTTCCGGCTGGCGGATCTCTAATTGTTGTTGGAACTGCCATGATGGCGAGGGGAGGACAGTGCTTCGAGAAACTTCGGCGGTTTGCTCGGACGGTTTTCTTCGTCGCGGCATTGGTGGCGTCGCTGCTCGTGACGTCGCTGCCCGTGCTCGTCGCGGTTGTCGACGTGCTAGTCCCTTGCGTCCTCATTTCCAGCTTCACCTGTGTCAAGTGCTACGGCTTCAAGGAGCATTTGCGTCGTTACGCTTTCAAGAGCTCCTTGATGGATATTCCTCTCGTTTCGGTCGTACGATCCTTCATCATTATCTGTATGATTCGCTATTCCTCTCCTTGTTTACTTGCATCGTGTATCACGTGGAACAACGATGGTGATGATCCTCTCCAGAGGATCACTCGTTGTGCTTCTGATGTACATTCTAGTAGCTTTTCATTTCTCGTTTTTTTTTTCTTGAAGTTGAGGGTGTTGAAGGTGGAGGATACTTTGCTTAATTTGTCTACCAAACCATTTGTTCTTTACTTTGCTTTATTTTATCTTCATATTTCTGTTCGTTAGTTTTCTGTTTTATTTTTTTGGAAATCATTTTTCGTACTCGTTGAAACAGATGACAGATTGTGTTTCAACAGAGATGAGCGCGTTGATGAGAAATGTATTTTTTGACTTAAATTAGGAAGCAGAACGATCTCCTTTCCCAAACCGTTTGGTTGGAATTTATCACTGAATGATTAATTATATTTTTCTCAATATTTATTCTGTCTATGAAATCTGTCTGAGGAAGCGCTAGTTGTAGCGTCTCTGTCTGCGTGTTAACTACTGTGATTTTATATACAAAGGATTGATTCTCATATTGTGCTTTTTTTTCTGTTTGTTTAAATGAATGCAGGTGTTTATTCTATTTGTGATGGCCCGGCTCTTTCACATGGTCCTTATCTTGGAACTGTGACACTGTCTTCCTTCATCTCAATTGTCCTCCTATCAGTCAAAGCTTGTGTTTTCTCAGTAAATTCTCAGATTGAAGCAGAAGCTACCATTTCCCCTACAAGACAGAGACTCCATTTAAAGAAGTCATGGGGAATGCCTGTCTTATTTCTCTCGTCAGTTGTGTTTGCTCTTGGCCACACTGTGGTTGCTTATAGAGCCAGCTGCAGAGCAAGGAGGAAGCTCATGTTTCATAGAGTTGACCCCGAAGCGGTAAGTTTGCAACGGTCTCCAACAATTGGAATAACATAATGGTGTTGTTTCTTTCATTTAACCCTTTGGAATTAGGTGGTGGCAACGAATTCTTCCTTCAGCTCCAAAGAAGATTTCTGAACTTATGAAGCTTAAATTGGTTACTTTGATGATACATATGGTAATTTTTTTACTTATTTTCTGTCTAATTAAGCAGGTCCTTTCGTGCAAGAATGTTTTCTCTGGTTATCAGAAGGTCCCTCGGTCTCCTGTTCCCTCCGAAGGGAGAACCCCAAAAAGTGACGGTGAAATGAAAAGGAAGCCTTTTGGAACAGCTCGTGATGAAGAACTGCCACTTAGATTACTTGCAGATTCGGAGAGCTTATTCATCCCCTGCCAAGGTCTTACTCTCCATTACAAGCTCAGCATGCCTGGTTCACCGCCACTTAACATGTCCTCAACATTTTGCTCTACTTCATCGGTGACTGGGGGGTTGTCAAAGTTGAATAGACATTTGACTTGCATGTCTCCAAAATCCCATCGGCAACTCTACCGGAGCTATAGCAATCAATTCTATGGATCATCTCTACATGCTCCTCTTTTAGATATTCCAGTAACCTCTCCCCATCTTAATGAAGAAATCCCTGTTTTGCATCTAGATGAAATTCGTGAAGATGAGAACACAATTAAATTAGAGTCTTTGTCTTCGGAGCAAAATGTAGAGGACATTGGTCAAGTAGGTATTATTTTGATACATGGGTTTGGTGGAGGCGTCTTCTCCTGGCGACATGTAATGGGACCTCTAGCCCGGCAGAGTAATTGCACAGTTGCTGCATTTGATAGGCCTGGTTGGGGATTGACTTCAAGACTGAGCCGGGAGGACTGGGAGAAAAAGGAATTGCCTAATCCTTACAAACTTGAAAGTCAGGTGATTTCTATGAATCCTTAACATGAGTTGTTAGAGCAGTTATTTTATTTTTTCTTGTTTTATGTACCGGTTCCTTTTGAAGTAGATACTGGAGCTTTCAGTTCATACATGTTGCGATTTAAGTGCTCATCTTTAGTTTTTTACATGCTCAACTTTTAATAGAAACAGGAATTCTTATTACCTAAATACATGAGAGCCCAACCCAAAAGATTAATTCGTCAAGTGGGAGAATAACATGATTTAAGTACCTAAAGACTAATTTAGTTTGTAATCTAGGATTACTTATTACATATCTGATCGATTTGTGTGTTTCCAGGTTGATCTCCTTCTGTCTTTCTGTTCTGAGATTGGATTTTCTTCGGTTGTTCTAATTGGTCATGATGATGGAGGGTTGCTTGCTCTGATGGCTGCACAGAGAGTTCAAACATCAATGAATTCTTTCAACGTGAGTATTTTTTCCTGCTTTTCTAGGTTACTTGATATCTTGATCAATGCAATTAGCTGCATTGGTATCTTAATAAAAGATTACTTTAAATTTTACAGCCAACAAGTGGGGCTTTAGAAAATTAAGCAATGGAATTTTTTTTTTGTAGTCTTAATAATTTATTTTGGACATAATGTGTCTGATCGCAATATACTATCATAATTTGCATATATATTCATATATCCACGTCTATTGTGTCCAATGTTGTAATTATGCAACAGATTGATAAAGAGAGATAAAAAACTGGATTCCATGGTATATAGGTTTATGTATGTGAAGGTTTGACTTTTATTTGATCGTTACATTCCATAAAGTTGTCTGATCAAGCTAATATCCACACTGTTTTAGGCTATATTTTTTGTGGTTAATGTGCATTTTGCGTTTGATTAAGTTGCTAGGCTTGTTTTTGTCATTCAGGTTACAGTGAAGGGGGTTGTATTGTTAAATGTTAACTTATCAAGGGAAGTTGTTCCTTCCTTTGCTAAAATCCTTCTGCATACATCTCTTGGAAAGAAACATTTGGTCCGTCCCCTACTAAGAACAGAAATCACCCATGTGGTGAATCGGCGGTCATGGTATGATGCTACCAAACTGACAACAGAAGTTTTGACTCTATATAAGGTGCGTCTGTGCCTTAAACTACATTTCCTTTTGTAAGTTTCAAACTGCAGAAATAATTGTGTAGAATGTAAAATTATTACTTCATGTAGAGATAAATGGCGTATATTTAACTGAAAAACTACAATTTCCGAAGGATGCTTGTGGTTCATGTTTTTTTAACATTCTTTGGCACATTGAATAATAATATATTAGTTGACATAATTAGTTTTGATGATATTATTAGATTTACACGTGCCCTTTTCTAAAAGAAACTTCTATAAATTCGTCTGTACCTTAAACTACATGTGTAGGAGATGGTATTTTACTTGATGTAGAGAAAATGGGTGTATTATTATTAACCTCGCACGAACTTCACTTTCCGAAGGGAACTTATAGTTAATGCTTTGTTTACATCTTTGGACATATTGAATACATATATATTTGCTTACAAGTCTTTTTATGTGTATTTGGCTTACTTATCCGCTGGGTTGTTCCTTGTGCTTTTGTTATCAATTCTGGTGAAATATTTTATTGACTCGTGTTATTCTTTACTGTTTTAAATACGTTTAGGCTCCGCTATATGCAGAAGGATGGGATGAAGCGCTTCACGAGATTTGTAAATTGTCATCAGAAACCATCCTCTCTGCAAAAAATGCAGACTCATTGCTGCAAGCCGTAGAAGACATTCCAGTGTTGGTCATAGCCGGTGCCGAAGATTCACTCGTCTCAATGAAATATTGTCAAGCAATGGCCTCCAAATTTTTAAATTCTGTAAGTATTCTAGTTTCTGTGTATTTATTAATGCTCCACAATTTGGGAACGAGAAGTAGGGTGTTCAAGGGTAGGAAATGGAAGTAGGAGAAATATACTTTTCTCATTTCCCTTTTTTACTACCATCATCTCTTAAAACTTCCCAAGCATTTATGATGACACATTATTAGTTTCTTTTCTAAGTTGGCTAATATTTGTATCTCCCATGCCGCGTGCAGAGACTGGTTGCAATATCCGGATGTGGTCATCTACCCCACGAGGAGTGTCCAATGGCGTTGCTTGGGGCTATATCACCCTTTATTAATAAACTTTTCAATGTATATAACTCTCAAAGCCAATAGGTTGTCCATCCCATTTTCAAGTTTTTCATTTATAGGTTCCGTCTATTATTGTAGGGCGTTTTGTTCTCTGTCTTCTCCTATAATTTTCCTGGCATCCTCTTTCATTTCTTTCTTTCTAAGTAAGTAGTACTTCCAAGAGAAAGAGATCAAAGGCATCGTCTTTTCTCTTGGGTGTTTTTGATGTGTCAGCTTTAGGTGTTTTAGCTGTCGATATTTATACTCATTTGAGCTGGTTGTCATTTCCCCTTAAAGAAAGCGGGAATATGAGTAGTAGATATCATTTGTAAATTTAATTTATAATGTTGTTTGATTGTTTCTAGCTGCTGAACACCACACACCCTCAATTTATAATTGCCACCGTCTAAAGATGCCGCCTAACCACTCACTTTAACAATTTATCGTTATGATTCTTTTAGAACATTATACATTATTTGAGTCTGGAACTTGAGAGAAATTATTGACCAATTAATTTAAATTAAGTTTTATGAGTTTATTTGAGACAGTTATAGTTTTTTTTTTTTCGTTCACAGAAGTAGTCTTCGGTACACATTCGACGTAGAAAGAGTGATTTTTTTCTTTCTGCACCTCATATTAAAAACAAAATAACTAAAACAAGGCGGAAAATGATCATTTTAATAGGGTGGATCAGACTTAGTTGAAGTTTGATATTTGTTCTGGTATATACGCCTTGGTAAAAGGTGTATAAAAGAACTAATTTTCACTTTTCTTTTTTCTGAAACTACTGTTTGCACAAGTTAATATGAGCGTGTGTGTGTGACACCTGTACTGACTGTTTTAATTGTTGAAAATTATTTAAAACTCTATTAAATTTAATTTCAGACCAGACCGTAATTGTCTTTAATATTATTTACAATCTTACTTTTGATAATTAGACGCTTACAATTACACTTGCAGTTAAAAAAAAAAACATGTTATTTTAATCTTTATCAAACATGTCTTATTCTTTTTGTAATAATGCTATAACAAAATAGGATATGTTGTATTCTTAACACATATGATACATTTTTAGCCATCATAAAATTTGAATAATGGTCTTTTCATAACAAATTATTTGACAGTTATGAAGGTATAAAGAAAAGATGCTAGAAAGATAAAATTTGAATGATTAGAAAATGAACATTTTTGTAAAAGAGGTGAAACTTAGTTCAAAGAAAAGCTGTTAAGAAATAATAATAACTGCTTGAAGGATATTGCCATTAAGAACGACTTCATCCTATCTACTGCCAACTTCAATCACAATACAATACAGACAAGAATATGAATGAAAAATAAAATAGATATTCGGATATTCCACCTATAAAGTAAAGTAGCTTCAATTTAAGTTGAAAATTTAATCAGTTTAAATACTTTTTTACAAATAATTTCAAAAGCTTAATTACCATCTATGTAAAATAAAGACCATATTCTTATCAATATATATTTGTATTATTCCCGGATAAAAAAAATTGTATTTTTCATGATAACCAGAATGATAGTGGGTGAGATAAAAAATTGCAGAGTGGATTGAAACGATAAAATCTTGCAAAGGAAATTCGAAATACAGTTATTGCCCACACCTCACGACCTCCATGCTTACACGACTAGTCAACTCAAGCCCTGTACTTTTACCAGTCTGGACAAAGAGCAGCGACGTCGTTTCGGTTTTCCATTACCACCTTCCTCCACTCTCACTCATCAACCAAACATGCAAACCCCATTTCCATTTCCTTCTTCTAACAAACTCTGAACAATCAAACGCTTATTGTGTTGTGCATGTTTTCTTCAAATGGAAGAAGCACTTAACGCCAATCAAAGTCTACACACTCACTCAACTTAAGCTTTCTTTCTATTATACAAAACATCACTACTTCTTTGGCGAGAGAGTTAGTGAACCAACGAAACCACTCTCGCTTTCTTTCTTTAACTTCTTCCTCAACAATCCTTTTTTCCTCTTTATAATTCTTAAGTTTCTCTTCTTACACTTTTGTCGCTTACCCTTTAGTTGACTGTTCATCTTCCATCTTCACCCTATCCTGTTTTTCTTATGATTCATTGCTTTAAATAGTATGCGATTTATTTATTATGTCCCAGGTTTTTGCATTTGTGAGTAGAAGATGTCACGCCCATTATCATCATCGGCAAATGTTGGAGAAGTGATAGATTTTAAGTGGGGCAAGAAGAGGGGAGTTGGTGTGAAGAACAAGGACACTCATTACTATGAGTCCTTCGTTTACGATGGTGTGGAGTATTTTCTATATGATTGTGTCTACTTGTTCTCTACAAGTAATGTTGAAACTAACATCGGCAAGCTTATCAAGATATACGAGAGACCTACCCGTGAAAAGATGATCAAAGTTGTTTGGTTTTTCCGACCCATGGAAATTCGTAACTTTCTCGGAGATTATCAGCCCTGTTGGAATGAGTTATTTTTGGCATCTGGTGAGGGCACAGGTCTTTCCAATATGAACCACCTGGTAATTTAATTAATTAATTGTTTGAACTCCTGATACTATCTGCTGCATATTAATCACGTGCAGTGTTAATTGCTTTGAATTGGTTATGGTTTAAGATTGAGTTGGCGTGAATGTTTATCCTGGAGAGTTATTTTAGTTAAATGTGAGGTTTAAGGGGTCCAAATGTGAGGTGATAACACGAAATCAGGAGCTTATTTGTTTGAAGTTAATGGGTATTAGTTTATTTTGGTTGGTTGAAAATGATTCTTAATCAATCTTTTGACAATTGCTGAAATGAGTATTATGTATCATTATTTGGTTGGTTATAATTTATAAAGAGGCTTATAAAATAATGTATCAGTTGCGATATATATAGAATGCTAGTTTTAAAAGGAACTTGAGAGGGGAAGAAAAAGATTGAAAGCATGTGCATTGGTCTACAGCCATACTGCCTTTTGAAGTTTTGAAATGGTTATCAGTTTGGTTTGCTTTATTGCACTGTTATGTAATTTTAGGAGGACCTAGTATATCTTTTTCTTTTATAACATTTGATATAGTTGAAATTGAATCTTTGTCATTTTAAAGAAGTTTGTTGATTCATTTTCCTTCATTTAAAATTTTGTTTTTCAGGAATCAATTATTGGAAAATGCAATGTTGTTTGCACTTCAAAGGACATTAGAAATCCCAAGCCATCAGAAACGGAATTAAACAACGCAGACTACTTTTTCAATTGCACGTTTGATGTTGGAAGGCGTGTACTCATTGATAAATTTACTAATGAGATTGATGGAGTTAAAGGTCATTATCCTTGTCTTATATTTTGTTGCCTGTTATTTTGGTTAAAACTAAACTGTTCACGTCACATTGAACTATTTGGCTTGTTGATCTAGAGCAATTACTGAACTTTTATAATACAGCAACATCTAGACAACTTAAATTAGAGTTAGCACTTACCTTAGCACACTGTATTACTGTTATGCAGTGGAGCAGTTCTTTAACAAGAGAAGGGTTGATCAAACCAGTAACCATCTACATGTTGGGACAGATATTAGACCCAAAATTGTGACCAAGACTTATCCTATCTCACATTGTCAAGTTAACGATAGAGCTGAAGGGAGAACTTCTGAGAATACTTTCCCAAAGCATTCTTCAGATTCCTATCCATATAAAAAGAGGAAGATTATAGAAGAGAAGCCAAACATTGGTCAAAGTAGCGAGACTCCTAAAGAAGAAAAAATTAATGAGAAGAAGGTAGAAATCAAACGGGACGAAAAATTCAACGCAGATAAAAGGATTATTGATGTAGTTGAAAGACCAGATGCAGTAAGTCCATAAAATTCCATGTCAGTTGTCACTCATTTTAAGTTATGACAACTCATCCTACATGAGGTTAGGAATCAAACGCAATGATATATTTTTTTTTCCCCTATTTATTGTTGATACAATGATAGGAGTTCATGTACAAAATTGCCCCTTTTTCTTGATATAAATTATTTAACTTGAGATCCAGACAGACTAGATTTCTGAAGCAAGATAAAGATATTGAGAACCTTGGTGGTAACAAGAGCAAGTATCCATATGTGTAACTAGATGTGGTTTCAAATATGATTCTAGTCATAGTTCTAATCCTCTGTGAACCCTTGATTTCATTGTTGCAGGACAAGAGAAAGTGGTTTAAGAAAATGGTGAGTTCTTATTTCTTGATATTGATTGTAAACTTGTGGTTTAAGTTTTTATCATTTTCAAGCTTTGGGTTAATGTACAAAATGTGTTCTTCCTTGATTAGGCCTAGGAAGTACAGTCATGTCATGAACCCTTTAACATGCTAAGGTCTGAAATATAGGACACTGGGACAACATAGATATATGCAACATATCTAGTGAGAGAGACATTTTTATGAGGATAAAAAAAAGTAAATCTGGACGGTACAAATTTAAATGAATGGTCAAGATTTAAATAATGTAACTTCTAAAAAACCTCGCACGAATTAGTTGTTTTAATCTTGATCATAACTTACCAAACTATTTGTGTGCCATAACTTTCACTTAACTGAATAAAACATTTGTTAGTCACTCTATAACAATTGCATGTGGCCACTTTTAAATGTTCTTTTTCTCGTTTAGCACAGTGACACTTGCCTAGGTTGGTTTGAAATAAGCAATGCTAATCCTACTTAGATTTATTTTATAAGTGTTGCTTTTCTTGGGAGTAACAACCACTGCGGTCCCTAAACATGGTAGGTGCTGTCGCTTTAGTTTCTGAAATTAAGAAATTGTTAGATAAAACTGTTATTTTACTTTCTAAGTATATGTTAGTATTATCACTTTAATCAAATCAAACAATTCTATTTTTGAACTGTTAAGTTTATTGTATAATGGAACAAAATGAATGAAGTGGAGTTCCTGCTTATTAATCATTGTAAAAATTCCTGTTCTTATCTGTGTCAAGCCATATATATAGTACAGATATAATATTGGTATGCTTGATTTGTTGTTAATTGCATTTGTAGCCTTGGGATGAAAGACTGCGGAGAGCTCAAGAATTGGATACCTTAGTTTTATTGAATAATCTGGATCCATCCTACACATCATATGAAGTGGAGGTATACTGGATCCATCCTACACATCAAATTCTTAAGTTGTTTTTTACTTTCGACTGAAGAGAGCTTTTTTATATTTTTACTTGCCTTCTTTATTTGTGCATTGAACTTTTAAAGATTACACGCCTATAAAATTGTCATCCAGCTGTATGGAAATTTCAACATCAGTAGACACAGGAACAGTTGTGGATTTGTATGCAATGTGACAAATGAAGAGGGAAACTCTTCTATTAGTTGAAACTGAAATAATCTATGTGTTGATATAAAAATTTAAATAACAAAACTTAGATCAATTTCATTACACCTTTGCCATCAGGTTCTCTGATTATTGTCCTATTTAAAATGACCTATATGTTATGTGAGGATGTGCTATGCATGAATAGACAATTATCAAGTAATTGAGATTTAAATTAATCTGGCCTGTGTCTAGTTTTTTAAATTTATTTCTCCTCAATTCTTGTTCAGGATCTTGTTTGGTGTGCTCTCAAAGTAAAGGTTCAGGCAAGGATGATAGAATGGATCCCAAGTTCCAGTACATACTATGGTATTTACAGATATACCTTTAAAATCCCGAACAGTCCCATTTTAATTGTTTTTTGTGGCTCTTTTATTTGTATGATGAGACATATAAATTGAGTGGGATATAGTAAATGTTGTGACTTTTTAGATCCTCCATTTATTGTGTTCTCTCATCTACTGATAGGTAGAGCATTTGTTATTTTTAAAACAAAATGTGAAGCTGAATCTGCAATATCCGAGTTAAGTAGAAGATGCCTTAGTCTTGGAGAAGGAAGGTATTGCATCTCTTAAGCAAAACCCCCCTTGTTTCCAAAGTCGATTTTCTAAGTCATTATTTTATACTGCATAATATGTACTGTTCATAGATTTTCTACAGGATTGTCAGTGCCATGAAGGGAGCTCTCCGTGAGCCTGACAAGAAGAAAAAATTCACTGGCCATTTGGTCATTGACAGAACTGCGCTTCAAAGACAAAACCAGGAGATGGTAGCCTTACTCACCTAATTCATTCATTTACCTTTACAAGAAAATAAGTTTTAAATTGCGTGTTTCCTGCCTTTACAGAGGAATGCAGTATCAACATCCCATTGTTCTCAGCCCAATACAATAGAGTACCCCATGTCCATTGAATGGCTACTGCATTATGCGAAGTTTAATGCATGTTGGGATGCACTATATCAGGTGGAAGAATTATTTCTTGCGTGTCGCCAATGCATCGCTTACTATCTTATATGCCTAATTCCTGTGGCTGGTTTAACATATTTTGTTTGCATTGCAGCGACAAATGAAGGAGATACAAGATGTGAAGAGCAAGCTTAGAATGGACAGGAATTTTTCTGACTAGTCATACATTCTCAAATCGTGCTCCAAAGAATTTTGTTTTCCAACTTTTTATTGATCAATAGCAATCTAACCATTTTGAGGGCTGTGTTTAGGTTATGTTTCCTCATATACAAGGAAATTTGTAGGTAAGCTGACACATTTTCTCGACTCCAATGTCTCAACTGGGTGTGATGTTTTGTGCTTAGTGTATATATAGTATTTTGAACAAATGTGTGAATACATGCAGAATTTTCTTAATACAGTTATAGAAATTGTCCTTTCCATCAACGCTTTCTTGTTTTTGTCTGGGGAAGAGAATGGAAGGATGTAAATTGGACACTATTTCAATATTGAAATTTCCGCCTTCAATACAGAATTTTACATGTATATTCCCTGTTATCTATCCCAAATTCTCTTCAGCAAAACATTTACAATTCAATCTTTTTCATGCAATCGAATCAGTCAAATCATGGTTTATTTTCTTCACAGTTCTCTATTACTGAAGTCAATTGGTTGAATCAGTACACAAGAAAGAACCAGGAGGGGATGCAGACAAGGTTAGAAAAATGATTATCTGTACAAATTACTTAATATATATTAATAATACATGGGAATCAGTGTACTGAATACTGAATACCTTGTTTGTGGTACTTGAACCTCTTTAATCTCATCTTTTCAACTACTGAATACTGATGCAGACGCCGTCCTCGCCTTTCACTCCGTCCGTACTACTTTCCTTCTTAAAATGGAATATACATTCAGTCCTTCCACATACGAGTTTATTTGGGCCCTCTATTTAAGTTGAGTGGGGTGCAGGAAGAAACAGTCTACACGTTTATCAACTGTCAAAATGGGCCTGTCTATTAGAATATGGGTCTTCTCTCTTAATATCACTTTACCCTTTTTTCATTATGGAAAAGCTAATCGGAAATATCAAATCTTGATTTTGGATTATCTAACTTAGAATTTAGGAGTTGTTTCCTTTCATTTACAGAAAATGGTTCATCAGGAATGAAGCTGAAGTTATAAGGTTGATTTCATGATAAAAATTGAAAAAAACGATGAGAAAAGTTATGGGTTTATTTCTTCTACTAATAAATTACTAACGATTAACATTTATCAATAAAAGAAAAATCTTACAAAATAGTTTTCATTATTTGATATATAATGGAAATTAATTTTCCTAAACTGATAAAATAAAAATATATATATCTTTTGTAGTAGAAAGAACTAAAAATGGTTGCAAATAGTAATACCCAATCATTATAGTGTTAAAGTTAGGGTAGCACTGTGAATCGACCCAGCTCATTTAGGCCCGCTACTTGGCTTACAAAATGTGGTTTGATTGGCCAACCCAGATAAGTGTGGGCTGACCACTTTTTTTATTTATTTTTTAATTTTTATGATAAAATTTTCAATATTCAACAAATTGGAAAATTTTAACAAGTTTATAAAATTAAGCAAATATTTTGGGGATTGAATGATATATTGATAATTCAACATTTTTATTATATTCATATTAGTACTTTGACATACACGATGTATTCTTCAAATTTAGCACATCAAAAAATATATAATACTTGATTTTTCTACTCATACAAAAATTTAGAACGCTCATGCAAAAGTTCAAAAGAAAAGTAACAAATATACATTAAGTGCAATTTTATTTTTATGCGGGTCAACTTGCACATTGTGTGGGTTATGTGAAACAAACCTTTGTGGACCGGACTTAATATCTTAGCACGCGGTTGGACAAAGATAAATAAGCAACTCAACATTTCATCCCACATCTTGGTTTTTGTTATGAATCTTCTGTTAAAAAATATTAATTATCTCTTTTATGAAAAACTATATCGTAACTTTAAAAAGTACAAAAAAATAATTCTTTTTGTCTTTTTTAAGAAAACAAACATAGCCATTAAATATGTATGGTCCCAGCACAGTCTCCAATGACTCTCATATTATTATGGTCCTAAAGTTTTCCAAAAGAATCTCTTACGAACCCACAAATTGTTTTTCATCCCAACCAGTCTTTCTCGATCATCCATTAGAGGTGATTATTATTACACAGATATATGCAGAAACTATTTATTGCCACCAACTTGCATACACATAACACAGCCAATAACACCCTTTCACCAATTTCAGGGTTTTTTATGCCACGTTGGTTCCTCCACTCCACATCACAGATTTTCACAACCATCTTCATCACACAATCAAGAGGTCCAATACGTTCTGCAATTTAATTCCAAAATATTTCCCAATATTCAATGTCTTTAATTCACTTTCCACCTTCAACAAAAGAAATCTGAACTTTGGGCATATTCATCGTCAACCTCGTGTTCTTGATTATTTATTTGAACTATTGGAAAGTGACAAAAGTTGGTGAGTGGTAGTTAGAAAACCTCTAACGACAACGATTTTCTATTTCTTCATATTCCAAATTAATGAACAAAATCTAAACCTTGTTACTTTGATTTTGATAGATACACACGTCTCAGCCAATGAAAACTCTTCTATGCTTTCCTCAATCTCTTCGATCAAAATCCTTAGAAATATAATTATTATTTATGTTATTTGCTTTTATGGGCTTAAATTCGTGATATAATAAAGTGAAGACACAACATTTGGGTTGAATTGAAAATTGGAAGTGAGGATTGAAAAAAAATGGAATGCATCACTTTATCTTACGCTAACTTATTATTACTAATTAAGGGATTATTTACCAAACGACAGTGTGATGCCATAAAGTGGGTCACACCACCCTAATGTTAGGTTCGTTGGTAGTTCCTTATACGCATTCAAAACAATTTTTTTTTTTTCACTTTTTACAAAATTGTATTTAACTTGTGTTCTTACTGTTTTAAACTTTTTTTTTTTTTTTTGCCAATAGTGTTTGTGTTGTTAAAAATGTCATTTCGAGTTTCAGAGGCATGTTATTGAAGTTATTGGAAGTAACTTTTCCTAGTTTATGAATTAGTCATATTAATTGTTCCAAAAAATACTCTTACACTCAAGTGATATATAATAATACACACAAAAATCAATTTATTTTACAAATTTCTAAACAGTATTATTTTTCAAAATTGATTTTGTAATTATTTAAATGTAAATTATGTAGGAATTTTTTAAGTAGAAGACTTTGGAAGATTAATATCAATAGATCGTAAACAAATTTATACGAGAGATCATTACATCATTTTCAATAAAAAACATTAAGATAATAAGTTTATGAATTTTTTTTTATTAATGTATTAATCATCTTATTATTTTTATATAGTATATTTAGATTGATTCAAAATCAATATCGGAAATACATGTAAAAAAAAATTCACAACATAAAAAAAAAGAAAAAAAAAATCAAATATTTACCGTAATGCTTACGGTATTTAACTACATAAGTTTGGAGTTCCATTTTTTAGTTGGTGTAAATTTACACGGTGAATCAATCATTTTTAAATAAGTAAAAGATTAAATTAGATTGGACCATATATAGCTATGTGATTGAATAATTTAGTAATAGTATAAAAATAATTATGCACTTTTTAAATTATTTTTTTAGTTATTTTCACTCAGAAATTATGTTTAATTTTTCTTCCTCGCAACGTACAATTTTTCTAAAATTCATTTTCTGTAATATAAAATAGTTATTAAATTTAGAAATAAATATTTATTATAGTTTGTTTAGAAACGTAATAAACACATGAGAGTTTATTACTTTACCTTTTGAATTCATCTAGCTAAACATTCAATAATAAGTGCCGTTATACTATATACGTTATATTACTCAACAATATATATTTTATTAGAAGCATAACATTTATCAAATCTTAATTTTCTTAAGTTATAATTCACAGTACCCGCAAATTAAATATATTTTCTTAAATTATTAATATTTTTTGTTAAATATTCTTAATTAAATACCATTTTATATAAAAGTAGTTTTTAATTATATATATATATATATATATATATATATATATATATTTATAAAAATATAAAAAAAATATAATTTAAATATTATAAATAAAAAAAAAAA
>Ga0099823_1002706_pt1 | contig 16226 bp, 9 predicted proteins | sample CowpearedBW_FD_76831 | JGI IMG/M metagenome (GOLD analysis project Ga0099823, IMG submission 76831) | Root nodule microbial communities of legume samples collected from California, USA - Cow pea red BW | ecosystem: Host-associated > Plants > Roots > Nodule | place: USA: California | collected...
AATTTCGTTAGGATAGACTCTGATCCATGACTTTTATACCATGTTGAAATATAAGAGAGAGAAACATAAGATGGATAATGTGTATTGAGCACATAGGGTTATGGATTTATAAATAGAAAAGTATAAAGAGATAGGTCTAAGCCCGTTACATCTATTCAACCTTCTTTTCTTCATTTATAGTTCCTTACCTTTTCTTCTTTTCTTCTTTTCTTCATTGAACCAGTTCCACTTTCAGACATTTTAAACTTTCTACAACTAAACATTAAATGAAAAGGAAAAAAAAAAGCTTTAAAAACAGAACATAACCAAGGAATAGACAAAACCAACATAAAGAAGAAACGAAAAAGATCAAAACAGATCTAGACTTGGAAAAGACTAACAAAATGAAAGAGCATAGGAATGAAACTAAAAGACAGAAGCTCACCTCTTTGAAGAAACACTAGGCAGTGGCGATTCAAGAAGACACTGTTGTGCAAAGCCTAGATCGTGAAGCATGACGTAGTGGTAGTCAATGAAGATGTAAGGCAGTGTCCCAACAAGATGCGAGGCAGTGGTCCGAGAAGTCGAGATTTGCAAAGCATGAGATCACCAGTTTTATCTAACAGTAGAGCTACTTATTCCAAAAACACAAGCCAAACACTATGGGAGCCTAACCCGTCTTATTTTGAAACATTGTATTTCAAATGCAACACATGTTCTTTTGTGCCAAATGGCATGTCTCGTTGACCCAAACTTGAACTATTAATGAATTAACGCTGTCTTATGTTCTATTAATGAGTGCAAATGTTGGGATTTGTTGCTTCAAGTGGTCCTGTAGCATTGACCTGAAATGTCGCATACCTATCGATAATTGTTCATAAAAATATAAGATTACATATTGCTCAAAACTGTACCTTTGGTTGAGTTTGTACGTAATAAGTAACTGAGTAGTGATGTAGAGAGTGACCTCTCCGCGATATGTTCATGATTTTGTTATTGTGCGTGTTCCTGTTTTATGACATGGGTAATTTTTACATTTTGGATAATTTGGTACTGACAATGCAATCATTGCTTTATGAATGCTCTCGCCAAATATTGTAGTCTGGCCATCGTTGGGATACAGCTATGTTTTCTGACCGTGACCGGCAAGAGAAATTCAACAAACTCATGGTAAGTGTTTATTTAGACCCAAAAATTGCATGAAGGCGAATGAATGTTACTTTGAATGATTCAGTCCATTGGAGTTTGTTCAGCTACTAACTCAGTTTGAGTCTAAGGTTGTGCTCTTGCCTATGGCAAATTGTAGGGTATGAAAGGCGAAGCAAAAGTAGAGCAGAATAGCAACAACCAAAGCAGTAACGATATTCTCCGTGCTGAGAAGCAGAAGGAACTTCAGATTGATCTTGAGAAACAATATACTGCAGGTCTTCGACGAAGAGATGGTCGCACTGTTGGTTTAGGCCTTTAAGCATTCTCTCTTTGGTTTGGAAATTTTTCATCTTTTCACATTTACTCCTTTGTTTAGACATGTTTGAGATTTTATGTATCATCACTTGGCACCTGATTCAGACAACGCATGCTATTTCTATGAAATTCTTGTCGTCGTTGTAACTAAATATGTATTTTCGCATACTTCATATGAGACTGGTCTAGACAATTTGGTTTTGTTATAAGGGTCACAAAATCATCTTATTCATTAATCATTCCCTCTACACAAAACTAAATTTATCTAGTTCTTTATTGCAAAATACAAGAAAAATTAATGTGGACATCTATTAGTTTATTTTTCGAATTTATCTAGTCATTAATCATTCTTTATTGTTTCATTTTTAGATGTTTCAATTTGACTCATGGTGTATAGTTTAATTTTCAATCTACACGAATTTCTGAAATATTTTAAGTAATAAATTAATTTTAAATATTTTATATTAATTATAAATTAGTTTTTAATTTTAATTATTTGAATTTAACAAAGAAGTTAGGTTTTAATTCAACATGTTCCATTAGGTCGATCTAACCCAACCCGTACATACACAGTTGTATATCTTGATCAATTGTATCTCAACTTAGCATTACATGATCCTATAGATCTTTAAACATTATGTTTCTAATTTAGAAAAAAATTACTAGGTTCTTTACTTCATTCTTGGATTAAGGGAGATTATACCATACTGAATATAATTTTTCTATCTGATATAGTTAAGAACTAATCAAAGAACATAGTGACAATAAATAGTAGATGTTACAGAAAAGTTTTATGAAATTCTTAATCACCTGAAAAAAATTCCAAACAAGTGTATTCTACAGTATAAGTACGACAGTGTTTTTTCTTAAAAAAAAAATAAATCATAGTTTGCACACTCTCTTTGTGTCTCTCTTTTCACAGATATAATATATAACTTTTATATAACTCGTATATAATTATATTTTTATAAACTCAAATTAATATAATAAAAATATTATAACTTTTAAAAATCGCGTACGTACTAACTATAACATGTTAATGTTTTAAATACTTTTATATGGAAGTTGGACCTTTAACCTAAGTAAATAGACCATTAAACTAAAAGTTTTGTAATTTTACTTAAGAGATGAATTATAAATATAGGTTAAATTTATTTTGAATAATTAATAATAGTAATATTTTATTTTTATTTATAATAAAATTAGATTAAAGTTAATAAATTGTAGAATTATATATTTATTATATAGAAAATTCTGAACAAGAAACTAAATCATTTTTGAAAATAATGTATATAATATTAATAAATATATGTTTTAAACTAGAAGTAAAATTAATTAATATATTAAATAATATTTACTAATATTTTATTATTCAAAATGCAAACTAATACTCTTAATTAATAAAATGAAAGTTAATTACTTGAATTTCAAAAGATAACAAACATTAAATTTTTTGTTATGAAACTAGACTTAAATAAATAAGATAACTTAAATAAATAAGATATGACTTTATAGTAATCATTGAGTCAGATTATTAGACCAACCAACCAGATCGATTTAATCCAACTCATTTTAAATTAATTGTGTTAGATATTATTTATGATTAGACCAAACTTAAACTAACCTATTTTTATATGGATTAAGTTATGAGTTTAGTACAAGTGATTGGATTAGAGATGACAACGAATTGGACATTCAATCCAACCCAATTCAATTGTGTTAAAGAAGATCCATTTGTTTCTTATACGTTTTTCGCAAATCTTTTAAAATTCGCGACTACTCGTGGATACTACGAACATTTCAAAAAATTATAAATTTTTAAAATAAAATTTAAGTAAAATTACAAAAAAATATAAAGTAAAATATAAATTAAATTTTAATTTTAATTTAATTTAATCTAATAAAATATACATTAAATTTTAATTTTAATTAAAATTAACTTAATAAAATGTAAATTAAATTTTGCTTTAAATTTTTTGTGGGTAACATATATCTACAGGTATAGATAGTATGATACCCACACCCGATCCATTTATAAACATGTATTAAAATACCCGTTACCTGTAGATAATAAATACTCGCAGATATATGATACCCACACCCAATCTATTTATAAACATGTATTAAAATACCCGTTACCACATGTTTTATCTAGATCTCTAGATTCAATATCTAATTTTGAAACTCACTTTTATACTTATGGTATGAACATATTATGTTATAATTTTCTTTTTATGTCTAAATTATATTGGATAAGTTTGTTATGAGACTTATTATCTTACTTGAAGTCTTGAATTATTTTTTGTAAGGATTGTGATTCTTTAATTAGGTTGATAATAGAAAGTTACAAATTTTAACAAAAAAATGTTTGATTTATGTTTATCTTTGACATGTTGTAAAAATTTGCAAACATAAAAAAAAGTTCTACTTTATATGCAATATTTACATTATTGCTTTCATAGAGCGGATATTATTCTAGTCCATTTCATTCAATTCTTTTTATTATTAATTGAAGTTCGTAGCTAGTTATGTTATTTTTCTTACTGGTTTATAAATTTTTCTATATTCTCAAACATTATTTGTTCAATTCTTTCAATTTTATTCATCAATTGAGTCACATCTCTTGAAGGTAAATTTACCAATTTCTTTCTTATAAAAAAGTGTAACCTTGTTGCAGCCATGCCAACCAACTCATGTTAAGTGAATTGAGTATAACATTTACATTTTACTTATATAAATCAAATTAGATAATAATCGATATTCTGACTGTTATAAATATTCATCAAATCAATTAAACTTACTCGAGTTTCTTGTCTAAAAATTTACTGACCAAAATTTCTTTCCAATTAAGCTCAAGTATGAAATTTGGTTGTAAATTGGTAAACCAAGTAAAAAAAAAAATGTTGACGAACTCATAAATACTTCACCCGTATATTTTTGTTAAATGTTATATCTCCACGTTATATTTAATATTGAGCTATACACTCATTTGTGTACTCTCTCATTTTCCTATACTATACTAGAAATTTTTATATATTTGAACACTTGGGAACGAAGATACAAAATATGTTTGGTTGGATTGCATACAGATATGTGATGGTAAACATGTTATAATTATAACATTTTGGTTGTCAATGATAAATTAATCTAAAGATAGGTTTGCTGTTTCATATGCTTTATTATCAATGTTTGATCATTACAATAAGATATCCCTAATAATTAATATTATTCTTCAAAGACTTGATAGATAATGCATTAGGTGTCTTGAGATAGGTTAAAACATTATTTGAATATATATATATATATATATATATATATATTATTTTTTGTGGGCCATTCACTACACCTTCATTGAATGGTCAACAATATTTTATATCATTCATAGGCGATTACTCTAGGTATGCATAATTATAGCTTATACATGAAAAATCTCAATCTCTAGACGTATTCAAATCATTTAAGGCTAAAGTTGAGAATTAACTCAACAAAAGGATTAAGAATGTCAGGTCTGATCGTGGTGGTAAATTCTATGACGGAAATGACTAATTAGGTGAACAACGTCCAGGGCCTTTTGCCAAGTATCTAGAAGAATGTGGAATCGTCCCACAATACACCATGTCGAGTTCACCCAACATGAATGAATGGTGTGACTGAAAGGCAAAACATGACTCTTTAGGATATGGTAAGGAGTATGATTTATCATTATACCTTGCCAGAGTCACTATGGGGAGAGACATTAAAGAATGCAACTTACATTTTAAATAGAGTGCCAACAAAGGAACCTGTTACAACACCTCATGAGCTTTGGATTGGGTGAAAGCCTAGTTTAAAAAGACTTTCTCACAAGTTTCATTGAAAGACAATTTTAGAACAATCATGGCTCTTGTTGCACATTATGATTTGGAGCTTCATCAAATGGATGTCAAGACGATGCTTCTCAATGGCAACAGTGACGAGACAATTTATATGGTGCAACAAAAAAATTGTGTCAGGAGACCTAAAGAATATGATTTGTGAATTGATAAAATCCATTTATGGACTAAAACAAACATCTCATCAATGGTATCACAAATTTCATCAAATGATTCTTTCATTTGGTTACGGTACGATTAAAGCGTAAAATGTAAGTGATTGAAGCGGAAAAAATAATACTCCAACGCGACATAACAGAAAAGCAAACTCCAAAACAAAATCATGTCTCTGCAGTCACACTTAAAAAGAAGAGGAACGAATAAGAACAAAGAAAAATCATGGGAGGAAGGTTGATGCCAACAACATGCCTCTTACTCCTCAAAGTCTTATAGATAAATACTCTTCTTCCTAATTCTTTTTGTTCTCCTCAATTCCAAAGGTGGCTAAGCTTATGCCACATATGTTTCTGTTACAACCAATTCTGCTTCCACGTTTCCATGGGCCAACTCATTACCCCTACGTGTTACATTTGCTCTTTAATTATTAATTGTTAATATGGATTGGATGCATAATCTAAACATTACCCACTAAACCCTTTCTCAAATAGTTTCTCATTTTATGCAACTCTTGATCTTCCTCTTGTGCACTTTCTACAACAAAAAAATTACCCGATATCCTAATATTAACATTTTGAAGCTTCAAATTCCTACCACATTCATAATAGAAATCTCTTACACATTAACAAATATGTAAAACCTAAAACTAATCTCTCTAATTTTTAACTTATAACTTATAACCTCTCTTCTAATACAATATTATTACTTTAATTAATAATATATCGTATTATTTCTCAACCATGATGTCCTAGTTCATAGAGTGCTTTAAAATTTAGTAACAAAAGGACTTCCTTTCCCACACATGACAATCAATTAAACACTCCTCAATTTCTCATTTTCTTATAAGGTTGATGATAGTCACTTTTCTTTACCCATTATTCAATTGGAACTTTTTCATAAGTCACAAGTTTTTTGAAACTTCCTATATCACCCCTAATTAACATTTGAATTGTTTGCTTACCCTTGAAATTGTAATTTTGTTGATGATTCATCAACTTTTTATTCTTTCCAAACTCAAAAGTATTTGCTTCTGATTGATATAACACCACACTACACCTTAGGCACAATGAAACATCTTCATCACCTTCCTTCTTAAATTTTAAAAAATCCCTCAAGGATTCATTGACTTTCAAAAAATTTTCCTTTTAACTTAATCAAATTCTTCGCTTTTTTACTCCAAATTTTCCTAAAGAAAAAACATTTAAACCTTACATTTTTAGTATCTTTAGTAACATCAATCATCATGATTGGAATGAATTTAATACCCCGAACATTACCCACCATCATAAGAGATGGGTTTGGTATGAATTTGTATTCATTTTCTTTGACTTTCTTCAACCTTAATCTTCCTTATTCAACACGTTCCTGATATGAATACAATTATTAGTCTAATGAGCATAAATATTATGATACTTATAATATTTCCTCCTCCTTCTTTGTTCTAAATACGGTAACTTATGGTTATCCCTCAATTTAATTTGTTTATATCCTTTAACAAAATATAAAAAAAAAATTATATGTTTTTGTCACATCACAACTATTTATTTGATTTATCATTTTATCTTTGACATGTTGTAACAATTTGCAAACATATAAAAAGTCCTATTTTATATGAAATATTTACATCATTGCTTTCATAGAGCACATCTTGTTCTCATCCATTTCATTTAATTCTTTATTATTAATTGAAGTTCCTAGGTATGTTATTTTTCTCATTGGTTTATAAATTTTCTATATCTCTCTTTCTCAAAGATTATTTATTCAATTCTTCCAATTTTACTTGTCAATGGAGCCATATCTCTTAAGGGTAAATTTGCTAATTTATTTCTTATAAAAAAGCGTAACCTTGTTATAGTCATACCAACCAACTCAAGTTCAATGATTTGCTCATAAAAAAAAGTGTTCAATGATTTGAATATAACATCTAGATTTTAATTATTTAACTATTGAATTATTAGATAATCATCAATATTCTGACTATTATAAATATTCATCAAATCAATTAGACTTATTCGAGTTTTGTTGTCTAAGAGTTTGCTGACCAAAAATTCTTTCCAATTAAGCTTATAAATTAAATTTGGTGGCAAATTGGTAGATCAAGTAAAAGATATTTTTGTAATAAACTCATAAAATACTCCACTTTCAGATTTTTGTAAAATGTCATATCTCCACATTCTATTTAGTATTGAGCTATATATTCATTTGTCACTCTCTCATTTCCCTATAGAAATGGTAAAGTTAAAAAACTTGTATCCTTTGAACACTAATTTCGGGACGAAAATACAAAATATGATTGGTTGGTGTATCTCATTTTCAATCCTTATTGATTCATCATATACTGCATCACCTAATTCATTTGTAAATTATTTTATTTTATTTCATAAATTTTAGTTGCTTTCTCTACTTGCATTACCTATTAAACACTCGATCTTCCTTTTGTGCACTACCTACAACAAAAAATTAGTCGATATCCTAATATTAACATTTTCAAGCTTCAAATTCCCACCACAAATTTGCAAACACTAAAAACCAATCTCCAATTTTTAACTTATAACTTATAACCTCTCTTCTAATGCAATATTATTATTACTTTAATTAATAATATATATCAGTTATAAATTTCATTTAAATATATATCCCATATCACCACAATTTATGGATTGTCTATTGAATCATAGATAAATAAATAATGTAATTCATTTAAATTCTTTCTTCTTTTTCCATCCAAATTTTCCATCGATAAAACGGAACTTAAACATCATCTAATTTAATGTTAATCGTAACAAAAATCAAGAAATCTTGAAGAGGTGTTGAGGATGGTGAGACTCTAATAAATTATATTTAAGGTTAATTATGTTTCAAAATGGGGAAACGAGTTAGAGTGTGAGTAGAGTAGAACAGTGACTGCGCGTAGAATATATGAACGCTAAACGAAAATTTATCGAGAAGCTAATAATAGTTAACAAACCCCCTGATTTAGTACATGTCCCATGTCGCGGTTCTTAGAGGTTGTAGGAGATCAAACATGGGAGGAAAACGCTGCACCTCTGATGAATAATTTTTCACGCTTTCGTTTCATGAATATCAAAATCGACCAAATTAAGGAACGGCTCCTCTACCGAACTCTCTCTGCCATAGCTGTTTCATCCACCACGGAGCAGTGAACGTGAAAAATGACCCAACAGGAAAGAAAAAAAGAGTTAGAACCTTGACGACCCACCAAGAACTTTAATGCAAGTTGGTATCGGGTTGGAACAGAAAAAACATGAGAAGAAAGGTGGTGTTTGAGAAGGTTAAAAGTTAAGATTTTTGAGGGAGAAGGAAGAGAAGCACGATGATCGGCAGAGATAGTAGTGTAATGAAGGCATGGGAGGCGACGGTGAGAAAAACACAGGCGGTGGCGAAGAAGCGTGCGAACAGCATATTCGGGTCAACGTACATGGCCCATGCGGAGGATGAAGATCAGGGGAACAAGGATGGTGGAAACGGGAGAGAGGGACATGAACTGTATCATGCGGAGAAGGTTCTGTCGAACGGGGATTACTACAAGGGAGATTGGGCAGATAATTTTCCGCACGGGAAGGGGAAGTACGTGTGGAGTGATGGGTGCGTGTACGTGGGAGAGTGGTTCAGAGGGAAAACGAACGGGAAGGGGAGGTTCAGTTGGCCGAACGGGCCACATTACGAAGGGGAGTTCAAGAGCGGGTACATGGACGGAACGGGGACGTACACGGGGTCAAACGGCGACGTTTACAAGGGGCAGTGGGTGATGAATTTGAAACACGGGAATGGTGTGAAGAAATTTGTGAATGGAGATACGTACGAGGGAGAATGGAGGAGGGGGATGCAGGAGGGGCAAGGGAGGTATGAGTGGGGGGATGGGAGGTATTACATAGGGGAGTGGAAGAATGGGAACATTTGTGGGAAAGGGTCATTTTGTTGGGGTGAAGATGGGAATAGGTATGATGGGTGTTGGGAAGATGGGTTGCCAAAGGGGAATGGGAGGTATATATGGAGTGATGGGAGTTTTTATGTGGGGAATTGGAGCAAGGATCCAAGGGATCAGAGTGGGGCATTTTATCCAGCAGGGTCATTGGAGGAGGGTAGCCTAGAGTGGGACCCACAGGAGGTGTTTGAGGAGTTGGGGAAGTGTGAGATATGTCCAGGGGAGAAGGTTTCAGTGTTGCCATCACAGAAGAGGCTTGCAGTGTGGAGGTCTTCAAAGGGGGGGTGTGATGGTGGTAAGCCAAGGAGAATGTCCATAGATGGGAGGGTGAGTGTGGGAGTGGAGAAGCCAAGTGATAGAATGCAGTTGTGGGGTGGTGCAGAGGGTGATTTCAGTGGGACCAAGACCCCACCTGGGGGTGTTGGTTTGGATGATGAACTCATGGCCATGCAGTTGGATGGTGCTATTTCAAGAGGGAGTAATCAGCTTCAAACCCTCAGAGCACCCACCAAATCAAAGAGGCAGGGGGAAATCATATGCAAAGGACATAAGAATTATGAGCTTATGCTCAATTTGCAGCTGGGAATCAGGTACATACATAGTCACAACATTAGATCCAATTTTTCAAATTTTAGTGTGGCATCAAGTGTAAAAGAAAACAATAATATTGAATTTGTTTGACTTATTGCATAGGCATTCTGTTGGAAGACCAGCTCCCTCAGCATCACTGGATCTAAAGCCTTCAGCTTTTGACCCCAAGGAGAAAGTGTGGACAAGATTTCCCCCAGAAGGTTCTAAATACACTCCACCACACCCAACATCTGAGTTCAAATGGAAGGATTATTGTCCGGTAGTCTTTAGGTAAGCGATTGTTTTTATAAGGTTAAGTTAGACTTGAAATTTACGACCACGTGAATCTGTGTTCTTGCAGAACTCTAAGGAAACTATTCAAGGTGGATGCAGCTGATTACATGATATCTATATGTGGAAATGAGGCTCTCCGTGAACTTTCCTCTCCTGGTAAAAGTGGTAGCTTCTTTTACCTCACCAATGATGATCGTTACATGATAAAAACAATGAAGAAAGCTGAGGCAAAAGTGAGTGGTGTATCATCTAACTTCAATTTTTTTCTGGGACCTTCTAACTTATATTTGGCCATGTATGCTTATGATGCAGGCCCTTTTAAGAATGCTTCCAGCTTATTACAATCATTTTCGAGCATTTGAAAATGCTCTCGTCACAAAATTTTATGGTCTGCATTGTGTTAAGTTAACAGGAACAGCTCAGAAGAAGGTATAAAAAATGCTTCTCTTGGATTACACATAGGAAAATATGATAGATTTATGTTTGATTATGAGAACAACTTTGTTATAAATTCAAGATTTTTTCTTAATAAAGTTATGTTTAGTTAGAAGAAAGAAAACAATGTTGTCTTCTGTCTAGATAGAGATAAAGTGTGTTGATATTTTCCTTTCACGCATCATAGAAAAAGAAATGGACAAAATTTTATGGTGTGCATTGTGTTAAGTTAAAAGGAGCAACTCAGAAGAAGGTATAAGTGCTTATTGGATTGATTATACATAGAAAATTATGAAAATTATGAACTTGAAGAATCTTTATAGTGCGTTTTGGGATTTGCAGGTTCGATTTATCATAATGGGAAATCTTTTCTGCTCTGAGTATACCATCCATAGACGCTTTGATTTAAAGGGTTCATCACTTGGGCGAATAACAATTAAGCCTGAGTCTGAGATTAGTGAAACAACCATCCTCAAAGATCTTGATCTAAATTTCATATTTCGACTACAAAAATCTTGGTTTCAAGAATTTTGCAGGTGATGAAAGGTTTTGGCACATTGTGTTGTATCTGAGATGTTGTGTCTACCTTGTTAAAGTTGAATTCTTTTCTAACACCTCAACAGAAAAAATAAGCACAGAAACTATATATATTTGTTATCTCAGGCAAATTGATAGGGACTGTGAGCTTCTGGAACAGGAGGGAATTATGGACTACAGTCTTTTGGTTGGTATTCATTTCAAAGATATATCAGAAAATGGGGAAATTATTTCTTCAGAATCTCACACTCCTGCTGGTACTACTGCACCTAAACTCCTTATTGACATACCTACACAGCATTATTCAAAGACTTAAATATGTTTTTTATCTCTTAATTTTTAGTAAAAATTGAAATTTGTTTTTCTATGAAACTTTGGATTAATTTAGTCTCTCATATTTAATTATCAATACGTTGATTTAACCATTTTAACCAAATTTTGTTAATTTTATTTAACGTTTCAAACGTGTTTCATGATAACATTTGACATATTTTTACTTCAATATTAACTAAAAAAGATGTAAACAAATCAAATGCTATCATGAAATACATTTGAAATGTCAAATAAACTTAAAAAATTTGGTTAAAAGGACTAAATATACATATTTCTCAAGTTAGAGGACTAAATTGGATCAAAACTTTAAAAATGAACTATTTCAATTTTCTCCAAGATATTTAATTTTTTTTCAAAATTGAAAAATGAAAAAATTGTTTAACTTGTGTGTTGTTCCAGATTCAGAATGTGAAGGAACTCCATGTACTTCAAGAGCAGACATGGATCTACTTCTCCTAGATCCCACCAGGTCACATATCTTTTCAAATTTTTCTTTTTTTTTTCTCAATAAATGTTAGTTGTTAATTTTTTTTAGAAAAGTTGAACTTAGGATCTTTCTTACTCTCCCTTTTAAACTTTCCAAACCAGTTTTATTTTTTCAAATTGTTAGCAGGATCGAATTCACAATCTTTCCCTTTCATTTTTTCATCTTTTCAAAATTTGAATGCTGAGTTGTAATGTGATTCATGTTGTTGGGTAATACATGTTGTAATTTATGTTTCAGATGGGCAAGTATCAAATTGGGTGTGAACATGCCAGCAAGGGTTGAAAGAACAGTGAGAAGAAATGATTGTGAATTACAACTTGTAGGAGATCCAATAGGAGAGTTCTACGAAGTGGTTTTGTTTTTTGGTATCATAGACATACTTCAAGATTATGATATTAGCAAGAAGCTTGAACATGCCTACAAGTCCATTCACTATGATCCAACCTCAATATCAGCCGTTGATCCCAGACAATATTCAAGGCGTTTTCGTGATTTCATATTCAGAATATTTTCTGAAGACTCTTGAAACCCAATATTCTATTCAGAATATCATACCTGCTACTCTCTGCCATCTCACTTTTCTACAATCCATTTTTTTCTTTTGTATTTCTTAATTAGCTTATTCTTATGTATAGTGAGCAACTTAATTAGTAATGGTTAAAGCAAGAACATCATGTGATTCTACAAACTTGCTAGAATATAATTATTCTTCCCAGAAGGGAGAAGAGATCACAGGTACTTCATACATTTAATATCAGATCAAGATGTATATTATTGTATAGCAAATGGAAGAGTAGTGTACATGTTCAATCTTTTTACTTTCTTTCATTAATTTCCCTGCTACTTTGTGGAATCACATTTAATAAGTGAAGCCTCAATTTAATTACTCTTTCACAAATTTTATCTCTTCATGCACTACAACTACTTATGTTAATCATAGTCTACAAAACTAATATTATGTAAGCTAATTTCCTTTACATTGCAACTTGAATTGATCAATGAATAGAGATTCTTTCTGTTCATTCAGATTCTAATATGTTTCACTAATTACAATCATAAATACATAAATCCCACAATATCTTATCAAGATAGAGAAATAGAAAAGGAGTAAAAGTGTGTAATTAGGAAAAAATAATAACTCCTGTTTTGAAATCACTGAAATTAAAATCACCAAACGAGCACAATAATTTTTCTTTAAATAAAACAAAAAAAGAGGGCACAAAATTCAAAACCTTCATATACAACTTCTTTCTATACGTTTTGGCATCATTCGATTTATTTCTGAAACATATCAGTGTTGAATATCATTTTTTTTTCATTTCTCCGTGACATTGAAAGCAAGAATTGAAAAAAGTGGATGAACATTAGAAAACCATAGAAGAAAAAACGACAACCTAAAATTTAGCAACCCATGACTTTGTTAGCTTTAGCAACATGAGCCTTGTCAACCACAACCCCATCATTCCCCGCAAGTGCCCTGTACTTGTCCTTCCTCGTAAACCCAGTGCACTCATACGACAATGTCGATGCAATCACCCTCTGTATGTAATTCGCAACATCATGGCTGGACTTGTTCCCTGCGCCACAAGTCAAGTCTTTGGGCAATTTGTTCAAGAACGTGACTTCGTAAGCGGGACTAGGGTTCATGAAGAAGTAAAACGGGTCCATGCCCTTCCACCCTCTTGCCGTTGTGCCGTGGAACATGCTCATGCGGTTCACCATGGCCACGGGGACGAGCTCGTCGGTGAGTTCGGCGAACAGGGCGGAGAATCGGAGGAGGAAGGGCTCTCTGCAGGTTGTGCCTTCCGGGCAGATTGCTAGGTCACCCTCTTGGAGGAGCTTTTTTATCATGGCGGCGTCGGTGGCGCGGTCGCGGCTGAGACGGACGGTCTTGATGGGGGAGATTATCTCGGAGAGGCGGGAGACGGAGTAGGTGACGGCGGGGATGGGGCGGCCGAGGGCGGCGGAGAGGAAGATGGGGTCGAGGAGGGTACGGTGGGAGCAGATAAAGAGAACCCCGGAAGTGTTAGGGTTAGGGTTTGATTTTGTGAGTTGCGGGGGTGGGGTGCCCTTGATAAGGACACGGACTCCTAGGGCCCAGAAGGCATAGTAGACCATGTGCATTGGGAGAAGGGAACCTGCAGCGATTCGGAGACATGCTAAGGGGAACCCTATCGGGATCCAGAGAATGGTGAGGAGTGCAATGAGAGGTGTTGGTTTCTGCACCAGTCTTCCATCGTGGAAGATTATGGGCTTCGGAAGCTTGTCTGTAGAAACTGATTTCACGTCACTTTTGGGTGGGACTATGTAACCCTCCTGCATGCATGCAAAATAGTTTCTTTTTAATGCATCAAAACTTGAATTGAATTCAACACTTTTTACATAAGTGGGGCAAATTTGCCACCTGGAAAATGGATAAGTAATGAAAATAATTACTTGTTATGACCAAGTTTCGTGGACTTTATATGACTTTTAAAATAAAATTGTGAGCATTGGACGCAACTTCTATTTGAATTTATGAAAAAGTAAAGTCAAAAAGAGTCGTGACGAACTCAATGTTACTATCTATACTAAAATCGTCAAAATAAGTTATAACTTTCAGTTGAATTAGTCAAATTAGGAGTTAAGACGAGCTTGACAACTTTTGTAGAATTTTTGTAATTAATTTATCAGTTAAATATATTTTTATCTTTTAACTTTTAGTAAAAATTATAATTATTCTTTCTTCAAAATTTTAACTCAATTTAGTCTTTCAATTTTAGAAATGCTTGAATTTAATTTTTTTAACCCAATTTTATTAAATTTGTTTGTTGTTTCAAACGTGTTTCATAGTACTTTTGAGTTAATATTGAAATAAATTTTTTTTGAACAGTATAAACAACTCAATATTATTATGAAACATGTTTGAAACGTCAAATAAACCTTACAAAATTTTGATTAAAATGACTAAATTCACACATTTTTATAATTAAAAAACTAAATTGATTCAAAGTTTTGAACATGAACTAATTTCAATTTTAAGTAAAAATTATGAGAAAAAAAACATATTAATCCTAAATAATTGCAAACAAATTTGTCCCACTTATTTAAAAAAATTCCCATTTTGAACATAGATCCTTGGATAACTTGTGACATGTCGAGAAAGAAGATGTTACCTTGCACAAAGCCATGAAGGGAGCATCAGTTTGTCTATCACCGAGTCCAACATGTGGTGTTTCATCTCCGAAAGTGTTGAGGAGAGCCTCAGCTTTCTTGTTGCCGACAAGTATCCCAGGGCTGCACACCAACCCAGTGGCTCTTCCCTTGAAAGTTCCGATCTCAGTGCCCAAAACCACGTCTGCACCTAAAAACTCCTTCAAGAAAGGTTCCACCATCACTCTCGGATTCGCCGTCAGCACGCACCGCTTCCCGCACGACGAGAACACCCGCCACGTCTCCGGGTGAACGTCTTCCGCGTAGAACTTCGGAAGCACCGCTCGCGCCACTGATTCTATGCTCGACACCTTCATCCCCGCCATTGCAGCAAATATCAGAACCTGAAATCCCACAAATATCACCATCTTTTCTTCAAAGCTTTCTCATATACTTTTGAGCAAATTCATCCACAAAATACAACAATAATAAAATCTAGTTAAACTATGAAACAACAAAATAATTTTAAGTCAGCACTGAACTCTACAAAACGGATTTGTACAAAACTGATTTGTTAAGTGACTGTTGCAGTTTTTTTTTTTCTTTTTTGTTAAAAATGGGTCTTTTGAATCCATAATTATAAAATAGGATCATTTGAATTTTTTTCTATAGAACATGATGAAGTTGTTTTTCAAGAATTTTCAAGAAAGAAGTCGTTATGACTTATGACGGTTTTGATATTAAAATCAGTAGGATTCATTGTGACGACTTTAGTATATTTTTTTAAACATAAAAATCAATAGGAGTGTTGACAATTTTTCTTTTAAAAGAAAAAAAAAATCGGTCACACTCCTACTGATTTCAGTCTAAATATCGTCATGAGTCTTGACAATTTCATTGTGATTTAAAAAAAGTTAAAAATTAACTACCCTATTTTATAATTATCCATTCAAAATAATCCTGATTTACAAAAATTTTAAGTTTTTCCCTCATTTTATATATATATATATATATATATATA
>Ga0099823_1002709_pt1 | contig 16223 bp, 10 predicted proteins | sample CowpearedBW_FD_76831 | JGI IMG/M metagenome (GOLD analysis project Ga0099823, IMG submission 76831) | Root nodule microbial communities of legume samples collected from California, USA - Cow pea red BW | ecosystem: Host-associated > Plants > Roots > Nodule | place: USA: California | collected...
AAGAAAAAAAGCATAAAATATTATGACGTGATAGATAGTATAAGATTATGAGTGGCACATAACATCAATTAATTAATGAAAAGATGAATAGTTAATTAATTCACAAATTAAAAGTTAATAATTTACTTTTCTAAATAAAGTAAATTTTAGAAAGATAATTAGTTGTTTGATATCTTCACAATTAATTATAATGGTTTTATGAATTATGATAATGTGTTTTTGATAACAGAAGAAGATGGTCACCGACAATGGCAAAAAGGTAATTGTGACACGCCACTCGACGCTGCCACGTAAATTCATACCTTTCGTTTTTGGACAGTAATTTCTGATATAGTTTCCGCTAATATAAAAGAAAAACCAAATCTTAAATATTAAAATTAGTAAGTAATATAATATTTAATTGTATTAACTTTACTTTATGCACAGATAATTTATTCAATTTATTTTAAAATAATATTATATGAAACTATTTTTCATTTTATGTTAAAAATAAAGAATTGAAAATAAAATTATAATCAGTAGTCTTATTAAATAAAGAAAAATTATTTAGTGAAGATTGACCTGGAATGAGGCCATCCATGGCAGAATTATTTAGTTTAAAATATATTCTTATTATTTAATATCCATTTTTTTTCTCCCAATTCTAGGCCGGCCATGTGGGACAATTGAGAATTGACTTTTAGTGTACCTAAATATGTGAACGACTTTTTTTATTATTTAACTTTTATATATTTCAAATTAAAAAAATTAACTCTACAAATAAAAATGATAAATATTTTATTACATGACTATATATAAAAATTACATAAATTAAAGTTGCACTTGGGTAGTTTTATTTTTAATTCTTTGATTTTAATTCAGATGAGATTTTTCTTGTAAAACTAGTGTTTTTGTTAATAATGTTTTCATATTTGTTGAATTTCTTGTAACATAGTTAATTTTTTTTAGTTCTGATTATTATGTGCAATGTTAAATTTAGATATTGTATAACATTTTAGGATTGATTTTGCATAGAGGATTAACCTGCACCAACCAGTAGCTTTTGGAAGAGTTCAAGAGTTTAACTTATTACTTAGGTTAATTGTAACTAGAGTTAGGATAGTTTAGACAGTTTTACCTGCTGTAGGAGTTGCTATGACCTGTAAAATACAGTTTTTCTAGTTTTCTGAGTCTGAGTTGCAAGCAAGCATGAATAAGGCCTTAACCAGACTTCATTCAAGACATCACACCATGACTCACAAATAATACAACTGTATTTCTGAAATAGTTAGACTCTTAGGATTTTGGGAATATCATTATGTTGTTATTCTTTTGAGTAATTCATTGTTCCAATATTCTGTTGACATTGTTTTAGACTTGCTTACATGTTCATAACATAATCTCATTCAATGCATAGCACTTATACCCATTTTCTGCATATACATAAAGGTGTCAAAACATGAACCATGAACTATAGACTAGTTCTGTCATATTTGGTTTCAACCTCGATTTTACTGTTTTTGAATGATTAGATGATTCTAAGTCCATCTCGTGCATGCATATATTCACTCAAACATGTTCCAACGAGCTGCATTGCACAAGTTATAGTTTTGTTCTCGTATGGATTTCATCAAACAGTTTGTGCATTTTCGGGTTTTCAGTTAGGACTTTCTTCAAACACTTTCGTTATACATAGTTTCACTTAGTTTTTCTTAATACTGACTTTCATAGTGTTGGTTCTCAAGTGGGTATTCACCAAAGTCCCACATCGAGTAATATGAAGAAGAGAGCAGCAGAAAAATACTATAAAAATAAAGAGTTGGTTTTAGAGTTGTTATCACAACTCAATAGGTCTCTTGGGTGTATAAGGGGCTTGGGTAGTTGTGTGTCATTTGAAAGTTTGCAATTTTTGCTAGAAAAATTGTACTATGAAGGGTTTGTAATTTTGGTCCACAAAAATTGCACACTTGGGTGATAATATACTTCTTATTGAGTGGTTGTGGATGTAGGCCTTGAGGTGCCGAACTACGTTAAATTTCCTGTGTGCTTTTATTTATAATTTTTCTGCTCTTATTTGTGGGTGTGCTTCCGCTTGAAGAGATTATTATTTTTAGTGCGTGATTTTCCAACACATAGTGTGTTCCAATATATCATTCATTGCATCCTAAACATTTATTAGTGATTTCCAACCATTCTAAAGTAGTTTCATACTAGATTTGCATTTCTCTTATTCAAGATACCATGCATTCTGTCACAGCACTTGTGTATACACTTTCTACACTAGTTTTAGTTCATGCATCATGTTCATTCCATTCTTTAGACTAGTGGTAGTTATATCCAATATTGGTTTATGTTTCTATATTGAAATATTTCCCATATTGTGAAACATTAACATGGTTAAACTCTAACAAGCTTGCTACTAAATTCGGAGTTACTTGGATTAATACTCAGGTTTTTCTTACACTACATTAAGGGGGTGATTGAGATTTTAGTACGATTCCTATGCGACTAAGGACTTTAACAATTTTTCTAGTGATTTTATGATCTCACATACAAATTGGGAATGATAGATACTCATTCGTAAGTTTGAGAGAAATGTTATTAGTAGGATATTAAATGCATTCGTTACTAATGTTGTGTTAATGTAGGTATTTATATCCATATAATTTCACATTATAATATTCTCCATATTGTGAAACATTAACAAGGTTAAACTCACAAATTAACTATTAAATTCGGAGTTACTTGGACTGATACTCAAGTTTTTCTTACATTATATTAAATGGGTGATTGAGATTTTGTTTTGAAGTTACTTGGACTTATACTTAGGTTTTTTTTACACTACATTAAGATGACGATTGAGATTGAGATTTTTGTTTTGATTCCTATGCGACTAAGGATTCTAAGTTTTCCTATATTTAGTGATTTCATTATCTCATATGAAAGTTAGAAATGATAGATACCCACTCGTCGACTTAAGAGAAAATGGTTTTAATTGGATATTAAATGTATTACTGGAAAAATATTAAATGTATTACTAGAAACTAATAGAAGTTGTTGAAGATTCTAGAGTTTTCTAGATGTGAACTTAAGAAGTATTTCAAATCAATCAATTTGAATAAAAATAATCTTTCTTTCATATTGATTCCTTTTAAATAATATACATAATCATAGTTGAATAGATAGTTATTTATCACATTATCATAATATCCAAAAAATAACATTTCACATCATTAACAAAGTCTAACTCTAGATAATATACATTTGAGAAATTCAAAACAGTAAGAGGTAAGAAAAGAAATTAATTGAAGGTGAAAGGAAATAGAAAAGAAATTAATTGAAGGTGAAAGGAAATAATATCCGGATTAAAAAAGTATTTAAACTTATAAATTTTATTTCTTACAACTAAAATTATTTTCATTCCTTTACTAACTTTTTAGTTTTAAAATAGCTTTATAACTTTTTCTACCGATCATGTCCTTAATATGAAAAAAGTGGTGGCCTAATTACAACCATGGTGCGTATCTCCTGTAAATTAGCAAACCTTTCTTAAATTCGTGATCTGAGAAAGAAATACATGCAAGGACAGAAACCTGGTGAAAGTATGCGGTGTAATTAATTATAAGTGCTGAGGTCAGTAACTCAATCTCATGTTAGTCTTGTAAACATCAATACACAGTCATGTAGGAGAGCAACATAGACTCACTTTCCATGGTGATCTAGTTAACACAACAACTAGCCCCCCAGAGAAAAAAAAATGAAAACACATATTTACAAGTTAAAACTCAATTGTGCAGTTGCTTGATGAGGAAAAAAAGGTACACATCAAGTGGAAGGAATAGAAGGAGTGCAAGATGCAGCCCTATGCTGGATGCATTTCATGCTGTGTTCCATACTCCTTTGAACCATATCTTGCAACAACTGTTTGGCAGTTTCAGCAGCTTTATCTGCGCCATCTACCCGTTCAGCAATGTCATAAACAATTTTCTCCAAAACTGATGAGGTTAGTCTTTTTTCTGGGGGAGAATCTCTGAGCAAATCCAGAAGCACACGAGCTCTATCTTGAGCTTCAGCCGTGCCCTCCACGGTCAGCCGTAGCAGACCCGGAATTGCACCTTCTTTAAGAATCAGTTCTCGGTATTTATCTCGGCAGCTTTGGCATAAAGATAGCAGAGCTCCTACAGCATGTTCTGTGCTGACAAGTGATCCATCTTCAACTGTCTCAACTAGGGTTAAGATTCCACCATCTGCAATTGAGATTGCAGTTCGCCCTTCTTCAGAGTTGGAAAGGATTTCAAGCAGTGCTGTGGCTTTTTCTGCAAACTTGGAATACTTCTTGCACTCTTTAAGAAGGTTGATCAGAGGGAAAACAGCACTAGGATCAAGAAGTTCGATGGAATTCTCATTGAAGGTAGAAAGATTATGGAGGGCTGTAACAGCATCAACTTTGCCTTGAACACTTCCAGATTTGAGAATCTGAACAAGAAAAGGTGCTGCTCCAGAAGCAGCAATAATGGGCTTGTTGGATGCAGCAGCTGAGAGTGTCAAGACTGCAGCTGTAGCTAATTCTCGTATACCGCTATTTTTCATCTTGAGGAGCTCCACCAGTGGAGGCATGGCACCATCTGTCACTATTTTGACCTTGTTTCTAACAAATATGAACTCCGAAATGTTATGCAAAGAACTAATATATAAGAGAAACCTAATTCACAAAAAGAACGAAGAAAAGGACTCAAAACATGAAATACATAGTAGTCATAACAACAAAAAGAAATGCAGAGGACTACATTGAAGATGATACAGAATGTTTCTACCATTATTTAAGATATACCACACCCAAAAATGTCCGAGTCACCATCAAATCAGGTAATGGTAGCCAAAGATATGAATAAGCACTCGCATTAATGATCACATATCACTGTGAGCATAAACAGTCACACAAAAGAAAACTAGCATCTACATTTTAACAAAACTACAAGAAAGTAGTTTTACACAAGAATTAACTGACCTAACATTTGGTATTGATCAATTTCTGTTTCATCCTATGGAACTGTTTCAAGGTGGAAGCCACCTGATAGGAAGATATACATTGGCAATGCTAATGCCACATAATCTAAAAAATGGTAGTACTAATTGAGAAGTATGGTTACGATGCCACATCAGAGAACATTGTGAAAACATGTATGTTTGGTATATGATTTAATGTTTGTTGCAGGTAATCAGTCTATACATCAAACTTTTGTCCCTAAGGTTAAAAAGCATCTCACAATCACAGCTGCTGCACAGTAAGGACATATTAACTTCTGGGAAGAAGGATGTGCTGCTGCAGCGATAAAAACTGTCTACTACATGGTTATCAGCATCACACAAAACGTTTTACTCAAATCATGATTTGATATGACGTGAAATTGTTTGAAATGGCTTCTTAATCTCAAGAATCACATTTCTGAATCGAATTGTGCATGTCCAGATCATATGTGAAAACAGGTTGGGCCACTGTGACCTGTTTTTAAGAATTGTTTTTTAGTTTTATTTTTCAAATTACTTTATAAGATTGGAGGGAAACTGAAGAATCTTTCCTTCCCACGATTCCAAAAGATGGTCCCCCTATGCCCCTTCCAGTTGGAAGTTTGGACATGTTCCCCCCATACCCATAGAGCTTTTTATGCTTTGTTTTTCCTCCCACAGTGATGCACAGGTAGTTGGTCCCCACTTGTCCCTTTCTGCCATTTGTTTAAAAGGTTCCTACTCATTGTCATTGCTGTGATGTTTTTTAGTAGGGCAAATGGGAAAAACAAATAAAAAGGACATTGAGGTGGTCATGTGGAACCACTCTAAAAGTGTTCTGTTCCTATGCAAAGACCTTCAGACAAATGCAAGTGTTAGTTGCATACTTGTTCGGGTGTTGTTACAAGGATGAAGTATTACCTTGCTGGAACAAATGAGAATGAGAATGTGAATGCTAGTACATTTGCTCCGGACGAAGTTACAGCTATCTTTCTGAAGTTGCTAAAAAATAAAAAAAGCTGAAGACAATAAGATGCAAATAGTCAACAATGCTAGGAAATATGTATTAAGTACCCAAGATGCTAATACATAAAAGGGAACAGTGGTGTCATCCGCTAGAAAGGGGAAAGAAGGATCATCTATGAAAAGGGTTGAAAGATAGAGTTGCTTATTCAAGGAATTTGCAAAAAGTGCATCAATGTTATTGCTTTTGATATCAGAGGACAAGGATAAACAAAGTGACTTTGATCTTGGGGATGATGAATGAAAAAATCATTAGATTAGCTTATGTACTGTAACAGGAAATATTAATCTGTCATCTATATTGATACTTTCATGAGGGTTTGAACCACTTAAAAGCTGTGCAGTTGGTCTTATTGTAATTTTGATTTATGATTTTAATCTTGTTTTCTTTTGAATCTTATATCTCTGTAATGTTTTAAATGTTTCTTCACATGAAAATATACTTTAAGTTGGTAGCAATTATTGATCAGTAATTCAGTATCTTACTATTCGTTATATAATCCAATTTAAGATTCAGAATTTAGGTACGAATTTAAATTTATAATCTAGTACATATCCTCATAAACAAGTTCAAGACATATTCTTTACCCATTGTTTGGGAAGTGGACCAAGTCAAGGCAATGAGCCAAACCCCACATCTGTGCCAATTCTTACCCACCTAATCAGATATAACCCACATATTCTTCCACCACAAAGACACAATTCATTGTCCTAATAGCATCAGCCTATTCCTTCTTTTCAAAATTTTCTTTGGGGAGGGGAGCTTTTTTTACACCTTTCATGAGAAAGTCATGCAAAACCCGATCGGGCATGACCAGCTGGTGTGTTGTACCAGAATCAGATAATTCATGTGGAGCAAATCACTCATTTGTGATTCCTCTGATTCAAGCACCAAAATATTTACAACATGATTTGCATCAAAAGCTCCTTGAATTGAATCTATGCACGATACTGATAACAATGCATTAAATTGACTGGGTATACCATAGATCCAATTTGACCACTCTGTACCTGATTCTAACAAATACTCCCCCATCAAAAAGAACATGTGTTAAAAAGCAGCTGGCGGACATTTAACAGAATTTCGTATTTCGTCACAACAATCAGTAGTAGGTGCAGTATGCACTCCAGGTAAAGATGCACTTAAAAGGTATATTAAATTAGGGGTTACCAAAAATATCTCTCATGAGTTCATTTTTAGCCTAGACACATTAAACTGTGAACCCACACACCTCACCCAAAGAAATGTCACTGCATATACCCCGCCACCATGCATCCTCAACGCATTCCATTATGATAACCACCCTAGATCATTTTTCACTGCTACAGGCTAGAACTGGTAGTGTATCTGTTTATTTTCTGTTTAAGCTTAGTACTAACTACATCGATAAAATCATGGAAATTCAGTTACAAATGTTATGTTATTTTTTGAGAACTGCCCACGATAAAACAGAAACTATATCTGGTAATGTCAAGAGTTAAATTGACCAAACATAAACATTAAAGAATAAAACTCTAAAAAGAAGATCGGACAAGAACAGAAAAACAAACATATCCTACAAAACAAGCCACCTAATCTTCAACAAAGGGTTTCCAGTTGCAATGTTGATTTCTATACAAGAAGATCAAACATATATCATGAATTTAAGACTATAAGTTAGTCCTCGTTCCAAATTGCTTAATTTTTATACCAAAACAGCTTTTTATCAGCTTAGGTTATTTCTGCAGCAGCTTGAACACCAAATAAGTTAATCCAAAAACAAACCCACACAAAACCTGTACCATTCATATAATTTAGAGAAGCTATTTCGAACAAAATGTATAGTTTTCTTTGAACAGTATCACGAAAAATAATGATTTATAAACTAGATACAGCAGTACGATTTATAAATTATAAGGAAAAAGTCTCTCTTTTTTTCTTTTTTTGGTTGGGATAAAATCAGCAAACCCATCCCTTTCCCACTACCTTGTGAAAATGGAAAGTAACAACCATCACAGTAACACTTCATATCCACATACCAACACAAAAATCAGATTCAAACGAACCAAACAAGATCACACAAAGACCCATTAACCAAATTCGCAGACCCATTAGAGAAATCACAAAAATATGCATTTTGGGAGAAAGGGTACCGTTCATTGCGAACAGCGAGGTTGAGGAGAGCGAGAAGAGAGGATTGGCGAGCTTCGATGTTGGAAGAAGACAGCATCACCACGAGGGGTTCAATCACACCCGCTGCGGCGAGCTTCGCACGTATCTTCGACGAGGACGATGATTTCCGAACCATCTTCCTTATCTCCCTCGCAGCCTCAATCTTGGCGCTGAGGTTCCCGTCCAACAACTTCTCCGACAGCTCGATTATCTGAGCGTGTTTTCCGAGGTTCCATGACGATGATGCTTCGGATTCTGCTTCAGTTTCCACTTCTATGTTCTCTCCCTCTCCCATTTCTCTCACTCACTCGCAGTGTGTAGGGGCAAAAGCCAACCCTTTCTTCTTCTTCCCAATTCCTAAGCCCTTTTTCAGAAAAACAGGGACTTTATTTGTAAATAAATAAATGGGGTTTTGTTTTGGGTAAAATAATAATACTACTACCTGATACTCTGGGAGTAAGTATAAATATATAGAAAAAATAAATATAGAGAATCGTAGACTTAATAATTAGCTTTATGAAGTTTTGTTGGCTACTGGGGCTTAGTTAAGGTTGTCGTTGTACATACATGTGTGTGTCGCATGTGTGTGGAGTCATCTAACCACCAGTTTTTTGCCACCAAATTTTGTCGTTGTATAAACTTTATTTTACACTTCTACAGTTACAGACAGACATGAATCCATGAAAAGAGAACTTATTAAAGTGACAGAATGTGAAAATTAGAAAGTGCTTATTTCGTATCAATTTTATCTGTTATATATATTTTTTTAAATTAGGATAAGAGAAACGAGAATATTATAATAGTTCACTGATTTCAAAGACTTTTCGGGTATGTTTGCATAATTTCGTATATTACTCAAAATCTTATATAATTTTCACTTTATGTATGATTTTGGACAGTCTAAATAGATTTTCAAATAAACACTTAATGGTTGGACAATAATTAACCTTAGGGGAGTTATTAAACATGGAAAATAAATGTTGAGAGAGTGATTGGGTTAAGTGGTCGATAATTGAGCATAATTGCTTGACAATGGTATATTTTCATGACATTAACCGACGAATGTGAATTTGTAGAATATCAATATACTACTATTGTTAATTAAACTAGTGACTAAAGTATTTTTTGTCGGTTAAGTATACAATGTGTAAGTTTCATCAATATAGTCTCTTAGAAACTTTTTTCAAACTAGATTTGTGACAGGAGGATTAGATTTGAAATTATACGATAAAAGCAAAAGGTAATTATGTTTTTGGTTTTTATTTTTGTTCGAAAATATTGATTTGTTCCCTCTATTTTTATAAGTCTCAATTATATTTCTAATTTCGATAAATGGTATTAAAGATGTGATTTTTGTTAACTTGGGTTAAAATGCATTTGGAGATGTTGAGGTAAATTTAAAATGCAATGAAACATTGTGTAATTTTAGGAAGATGTACATGTCATTTAGGTGTTTTGGTTGAATCCCTAAATTGTGAAATTATTTCTCTTCTTCTCCAACATTATGGTGAGCGTAGGTGAGTGATGAATCTAGGGCAGTCTTCTACATCTTCCACTTGCAATGTTTCAAGAATGCAGAACCCTAGTGTGTCATGTTGTGGTGGAGGTGGGTGTATAAGTATGGTTGTAGCACACTTGCTATTATGGGGAGAAATGTGTGTTGAGAACTGCGAAGAACAAAGGAAAAAGATTTTGGGGTTGCCCAAACTTCTTTAGTAATTTTTGTATGGTTTTTCGGTTTTTGTTAATGACAACATAGTTTTCATTGTTGGTGACGTGAATGGTGTTTTTCGAACATAGTGGAAGTGAACATTGTGGTGGATGCAATTACTTCAGCTGGTTTAATGATGTTGGGATTGAAGAAAGGGGTTGTGGCAGCACTGTTAAGATTGAAGAAAGGGGTTGTGGTAGCATTAAGAATGAAGAAAAGGGTGGTGGCAGTGTGAAGATTGAAGAAAGAGGTGGTGGCATTGTGAAAAATGAAGCAAGGGATGGTGGCATTGTAAATTCACAACAAATGGGAAGAAGTTGCTTGATGGTAGAAGAACTGGTTGCTGATAGGAACAAAATATTTGATTTGGAGAAATGTATTAAGTCTTTTGAAAAAAGGATTAAGGTGTTGACAAGAGTGGTTTGTGTTGTTTGCGTATTGAACATAGTCAATGTTGTTGATCAAAAATTAGAAGATGAGTTGTGAGAACTTGTATTGTAGTTGACAGGTGTGATTTGTGTTCTTTATGTAATGTTTGAAAATTAATGAAAAAGTTGTAGTACTTAATACTCTTGGTTTAAAAATGTTTGTAGCACTTGGTGGTTTAAGCATTGGTTTTCAAACATACATACTGATAAGCATAAATGAAAGTGGTCCACCAATTAAGAATTTAACATCAGAAAATAAAGTGATCCATAAAATGTAAAACACTTGCTTCATAATGATAACCATAAATGAGAGTGGTTCACCACTTAAACATTTAACATCCCAAATTTAAAGTGGTTCACCACTTAACAATTGTACATAATAAAATAAAGTGGTCCACCACTTAAGAATTATACATAACAAAATAAAGTGGTTCACCACTTGATATGCAGTCATTCAAAAAGCTATACAAACAAGTGGTATTAAGTTCTTAATAGTAAAACAAGTAATACAAGATAAGATTATATAGCAATGGTTGCATGTCATGGTTTCCATATGTGTCTCCTCCTTGCATTGAGCTTTGGCCTAATGATTGCTTTTCCACGTGATTGTTGGGTTGCTTGATGAGATTGTTGAGTAGAATGCATTAATGCTCTAGTGACTTACACAGGTGATTGCATAGAAGGTTGTGATGCTATGTCCTGTGGCTGGGCTACTTCATTAAAAGGTTGTGATGGTTGTGAAAGTTGTTGGGATGCTTCAGTAGAAGGTTGTTGGGATGCTTGAGTAAAAGGTTGTGATGGTTGGTGGAATGATTGAGTAGAAGGCTTTGTTGCTTGGTTTTGTTGCTTTGGAGTAGGTTGATGTGGTTGACCCGATCTGGTTGAGTTTAATTTTGCCTGATATGCTTGGGGGTAATTGCTTCTGTTTTGTCCAACTTGCCTACATATGTGACATCTTTTATGTAAACTCGTTTTTCTCATTTGTGTATCATCCTTTCTTAGCTCTCATTCTTGTAATCTTGTTTTCTTCTTTGGTCTACCTAACAATATTCTTTTTGTTGAGGGCAAGACATCACGATATGGTGTAATGTCTCACATCTTATACCCATTGATAGAGAATATGATGGACAATTACATCTTTTCATACATGGACTTTTTATTCCAATTGGAGATAAAGTCTTCTCCATTTATATTTAAAAACTTCATTACAACAAAGGAAGGACAACATGGAATCTTCGTGATGCTCCACTTCCTACACGTGCACGATGTTTGAACAATGTTGACCACAAAATTTTCCCTAATGTATGTGGCATGCCTGACTTGAAATATCTTATTTGCTAATCAACTGTATGGTTAAAACATGAACACAATGAATTATTAATATAACAAGTATTACAAGTATACAAACACAACTGTAATTACCTAGGAATCCAATATCTTGTAAAGTATGCTTCGTTTTGAAATCTTGTCAGAATTTGGGACAAATGGAACTCCCCCACACTTAAAACCTTGTTTGTCCTCAAGCAAAATGTATCTTGGCTTAGAAATACATCTACTCAACAAAGTTCAAACAACTACAAAGCAAGTTCACACAATCAATTCAGATAACATTCATGAATGATCTCCTTACAAAAAGAGAATATGTGTAATCTTTCAAATCCTTAGCTATGGTACTCACAATGCAAATATCACAAGAATGTATACATATGCTTTATAAGAGATTAACAACCATGGCAAAGATGTTTTCATTGGTCAACCAAAGGAACCAATCCTCACTAGAAAGAGTGTTTCACTCAAGCACACTAGTGTATAGGGATGTGCGTTATTCTCTCTTCTACCACTAATTGCACACAATTTAACTTTGCTTTTTCATTTCAAGAGTCAAGAGTTATCAAAACATGCAAACACCAACAAGGATTTTATTTGGTAAATTGTGAGAAGGCTAGGAAGGGGAATGGTGTTTCTAGGTAGCATGAATGAGTAAAGAGAGCAATCACATCAACTTGACAATTTTTTTCATTCTACTCTCTTATATTTGAAAACTAGAACACAACCAAACACCACATTCCAACCACATTATTCACTTTTTTTTCTTTTTTTTTCTTTTTCTCTTTGTCTCTTTTTCTTTTTCTTTTAAAGATGAAATATTACAAGACTGCACCACACCAACCACAACCATTTCTAATATGTTTCTCATGTTTCCCCTCTTTTAATGAATTCCCCCACACATTGAACCACATTAATGACCATGATATGTTTGCTCTCTCCACTTAAGGTAAGGCGGTCAAATGTTTTCAACAAAGCTCAAGGGTTCAAAGATGAAGGAAATGTGTTTTTAATGCTCAAAAGTTGCATAAAGGTTTTAGGCTAGAAAAACAAGTTGGCATTTTGGGTCAGAACATGATGCAAGGAAGGAATAGGAAAATGCCTTGTTATATGTAAACATGCAGATGAAAAACAACTAGCTATGAAACTCAAGCAAATTTAATTGTAAGCCAAAAGAGATAGCTATCAATGGATAAAACTCTGAGACTCAAAATCTCACTCGGTTCAGTCCTAAGGTTGTCATACAATTTGCCACAATTATTAACCGTAGTAAAAATAATGACCATATTATCATAATACAAACATGAGAACAACCACAATCACTAGATTTCACAAGGTCACAACACACACGCAATGTATTCCAAATTAAAGTTATGAGCAAACATACATGGTTCTTCTCAAAGTCATACAAAACTTACTCAAAGTCATGAAACCAATGCACGCATATTTGTCAGACTAACCAAGGCACATTTTTTATTATTGAAAGCATGAAATGAAAATAGAAAAGGAAAGAAAGCAAACTTTTTTTGGGTGGGTACGCCTACTACTCAAATCTTTATGCTTTTTGTGTCTTCATCCTCATCATCATCAATACCTAGCATTCACAAGAACACAAAAGATACTCGAACAAATAAGTTAACCCAATATTTTTATAACCTAAGATTTAAGAATTGAAAATAAAAAAACATTAAAACAAAGGAAGATAATTGAAAGGAGAAAACATAAAAATAACAAGAAAAATGTAGAACATAAGCACAAGCACACCAACCAAACAAGAATACCACTATGCAGAATGATGAAAAGAGATTTCCCAAGCAACCTCACTCAGATTTCGCTTATTGCAAGATTACTTAGTACTATCCTAAGGTGATGAATACTACTTTCCCAGTTCTCTAAGGTAAAAACACTCAAATTCCACTTGTTGTGCCTATCTAAGCCTAAAATACCTTATCCCATGGCATAAGCATAGGTCAAAACTTGCATAAAAAACCATAATAGTGGGGTCAAACACTCAATCTCCACCCTGGTGACTTGTAATATCTAAGTTGGTTTAGCTAGTTCGGCTGCTAAAATTCCATTCATAGGACATTCCAACAACTACATCATGCTCTAAGGCATACCCCGAGACAAGCATTAAGCACATACTAAATCAATGGAAAGCATAAACATCTACAGACAAACTGCATAAGGAAAGCATAAAAAAAACAACAAAGTCTAAAAGAGTCACAAATGCTCAAATTGCCTTGAGTTGGACACAAGTGCACCGGTCGCATGTAACAAGTAATAAAAATCATTCTCTCTACAGGGAATTGTGCAACACATGACAACTCTCACAATTTACAACTCAAGTAGACAACAAAGATCACAAAAGCATAAATAAACTATTTTTGGTATTTTATCAAACAATTGGTGTTCAACAAGAAAGTTAACATAGAGTATTTACAATTGTCAATATTAGATTTCATTCACTTCATTCTCATGCATTCACAAACATCTCAAATCTATAATCATGTTAAAGTCAACTCACAGGTATGCTCAAATCCTATTCTTAGTGACTTTGAACCTTTGATAACTCATCAAAGTCTAATCCTTTGGATCATCAACAAGCAATCATGTATTATGTTCAAGAGTCTTAAGATTACCATGAAACAAGTTTTATCCCTACATACAGGTTCCATTAGGTATTTAATTTCAGTTCTAGGTTCAAAAAACATTTTTCAACAGCTCAAGAACCACAAATCATGCATATATGGCCAAACCAAACCAAGCATTAAGCATGGAAATCAAATACTAACATTGAAATGGAAAAACATATGTATATTAACATCACAAAAATACATGTGAAATATGTTCATTACATCTGATCTTAACAACAAGGTCTAGCTCTTCATGGTGGAGAACCTAGAATTTACAAATAGAAGAGAAAGGGAAGAGATGAAAACTAAAGAGAAGATCCAAGCCCTCTCCCAAGATTCTTGGCAATTGCTCCATGCTCCAATTGTGCCTCTCATTCACGTCTCCATCTCCAATTCACAACACATCTTCCTCTCCCATCCTAAAAGGGGGAAAACCACCATGAATGGAAGAGAAGACCCAAGGAGGAGTGGGAGAGCTTCCTAATACCGCTAGCAACCTCCAAAAGGCTATCCAACCACCTAAAAGTGTTTCTCTATCGTGTCAAATGCAGAATCTCCCAAAACCTCGTAAGCAAGATTAAATACCCATTTTTTGACATGTGAGCGAGGCCACCACTCAGCCTTGTGGGCGCTAGCCTCACTTTTCATCGCTTATCCTTGTAGGTGTTCAACCTCACTTTTCACTACTCATCCTTGTGGGCACTCAACCTCACTTTTCCACACTCAGCCTTGTGCAGTTTGACAGTATTATGTATTTGAAGCACTAGGCGTGATTCTAGTGGCGCCCGACACGAGTATTTACTTCAAATTGATCTTTTCTTTTCGAAAACATGCTCCCTTAAATTCTTACTTGTTTTCCTCCATCACAAATGCTTCCTATTAACTTATTTAACACACTCAAAATAGAGATTAGAGGTAAAACAATCATAAAATAACTAAATCATAAAATAATACAAAATACATTAAACTTGAGAATATATAAGATAAAAGTTAGGAAAGAATCGATTTATTCATGGCAGTAAACACACAAAAGGAGGTAAAAATGGACATTATCAATGTAACAATATGATGCACACTTCTTTCTATTTTTCTGCCAATTTGTGCATCATGTACAACCAAATTTCCTCTAACATTGTGATGATAGGCTTATCTCTTGTATCTACTAGTACACTATTAAGGCCTCAGACATGTTTGTTAACTAATGTATCACATTGGGTAGTGTTTGTGAACCTAGACCGTGATCAATACCTACTCCACAATAAGTCACATATTAGACATGTGGTTATGAAATGTTTTCTTTCATGATATTCAATTCATTGTCATTAAAAGCTAAGTGCATACCTTGGAGGAATTTATATCAAGTATTTGAATGCATTATCGTTCACTTCTTTTATGTTCCTCATTTCTTGCTCTCATGCTTCTAGGTGTGTGCAACATGTTGCCCTCCACATAAACGCTTCAGATTCTTACTAGGGAATTTCTTCCTAAAATTGACATATAAGTGCCTCATACAGAATCTGATCCACTGCAGGGAGAAGATCATGTATAGTTGGTAATAGATCCTATGATTTAAATTAAATACAACGAAGTCAGATGGAATTTGTGGCATACAAAATTGAGTTTAATAAATAACGAAACATGTAAACACAATTCAGCCCCACCAATGTCCTCAATCAAAAGCTCCAAAAAACCAAGTCCATCAGTCCTTATTTTCAACCTCAACAATAGCATAAGCAACATTTTGTCATTTCCATTTCTTCCTACTGTTGTCACTAACACAAAAAAGTCTTTTAACGTCCGATATTTTCGACCTTTGACGTCTGTCCAAACATCGACGTCGTACTGGGTGACGTTAAAATAACGTCGGAAAACAAAACAGACATCACTTAACGTCGGGGCAATAGGGGTCCGACGTTATCCAACGTCGGGGCCAAAAGCAGCAGACGTCAATTTTCGCGCTA
>Ga0099823_1002715_pt1 | contig 16211 bp, 7 predicted proteins | sample CowpearedBW_FD_76831 | JGI IMG/M metagenome (GOLD analysis project Ga0099823, IMG submission 76831) | Root nodule microbial communities of legume samples collected from California, USA - Cow pea red BW | ecosystem: Host-associated > Plants > Roots > Nodule | place: USA: California | collected...
ACACCAATCTCATTTAGTTCACATGCCAATACTCATACCAAACCCATCATTTATAATTCATGAATCATGCTACGTATACATCATACTCCATTATATACATGTCCCTCATCATAACATTCATACCCAACCAAAACAGATCATCCAGAAATAAACAAACATCCAAACACAACACTATCTTGCCCAGCACCTCGCTCAGGCTGAGGGGCCTCGCTCAGGCGAGACGTTTTCGCTCAGGCGAGTCCCCTTCGCCTAGGCGAGGGCTCGAAAAGGGCATCAAGACGCAACGCGGGATCTCGCTTAGGCGAGACCCCTCTCACCTGGGCGAGATGTTCGCTCGCTCAAAATTTGAGTGGGTCGCCTGGGCGACCTCTCGCGCAAACTGGTTTAGGCGAATCCCTGTTTGTCTCACCTAGGCGAGACTGGCTCGCTTGGACGAGATTAACAGGTCTCGCCATTGTTTCACCTGCAGCAGCCATGTTTTTCAAACCAACCCAACATACAAAGCATTATCACGCATCAAGTGAAGGATTAATCCACACAATCAGCAACCAACCCAAGAACAAGCCAAAACAACACAAAACTAGAAACCCTAACTTCCCGTACCTGGAAACAGGGGTCGACAGGAACTTTGATGGCACGGCAGCGAGTACCGCAGCTCTAGGAATGAACTGGAGCGCTGAAAACAACAGAGAAACAGAACCAAGGGGGATTAATACGAAGCCCTAACTGGAATAATGCTAAGGAAAACATACAAGCTAGAAGGGGTACTTACGCAGAGTAGGAACTGGGATTGGGTTAGCTCGAAGTGGACCTTAGGGCAAACCCTAGCAGAGCGTTCTGTGAGGGGAAAGGGGGGGTGACGACTGCTGAGTCTTCTGCAAGAGTGCAAAGTGAGGGTTAGGTAACCTTAAAAGGGTTTTATCAATTGGGTCAGCCCTAAGCCCAAACACAAGAGGACAGTCCTTAACTTTAGGACAGAAATGACCGGACAAACTTTAATGGGCCTTACATTTTCATTCACCATCAAGAAGACTTTATTATTATTATTTTTTTCTCTTTTATCTTTAACCGGTTTTCCTAATATTATCAATATGATGTGATATAAGTGGTTTTTGATAAATAATCATATTTCTAATTGACATACGAAGATAAGAGTTTTATTCCGAAACTCATTTTTTACTCTTTAGAATAAAATGCATTTATTCATCATGTTTGAATAATAAAATGTATTTAATTACCACAGGGACAGCTCAAGAGGGTAAAGCAGATAGAATATTTATTTTAGATTTCTGAGAAAAATAAGGTCTAAAAAAGATCTCAAAAAAATTTAATTTTAATATATATTTAGTAAATTAATTAAAAAATTATGTTAAAAATAAATAAGAAAACTTGAAATAAAATTGTTACTGATATATTTCTATTAAATTAATGGTTAAATATGTTTTTAGTCTTTTAATATTAATATTTAGTATAAATTATAATTAGTTCCTCCTTACTTAATTTAGTCCTCTAACTTTAGAAACATGTGAATTTAATCATATTAATCAAATTTTCAAATTTTGTTAAATTTATTTGACATTTCAAACGTGTTTCATTATAATATTTGAGTTGTTTATATTGTTTGTCCAAAGTTTAAAAAATTGACTAATTTTAATTTTCACTTAAAGTTAAGAGATTAAAAATATATTTGACAATAAAATTTAATTAAATTATTATTAGTGTCTGTTAAATTTATTTTTGTTTTAAAAGTGATATATAATGAGTTAAATTTTTTTTTTCAATACATATAAATTTGTTTAGGAAAAATAATAATTAGTATCTTTGTTTTTTTTTCTTTTACTCTCATTGACTTCAATTTTGATTATATATCTTTTTCTTTTATATGTGATTTTAATTTTGATTTTTTTTTTACTTCTATTTTTTTCTTTGAATTCTATGTGACTTCAATTCTATTTTCTCTTTTTTATCTATATATGACTTTAATTCTGATTGTATTTTTTTCTTTTATTTCTTTGTGATTTGAATTTGAATTTGAATTTTATTTTCTTCTTTTATCTGTTTGTGGCTTCTCGTATATTAATCTCACTCCATGCTTCTCATATCTTTCTTCAATTCTAAAATTCTAATTTTGAAAATTTTGGTAAATTTCATTCCTTAAATATCACATTGTCTATGTGTACCAATATTTTTATTCTTATTTTTGTTAGTATAATTTTTTTCTATTTGTGTTGATGTTATTTTTATTATATTGATTGAATCTGTATTAGGCTTAAAAATGCGTTTGTTTTGCTTGATATTGTTTATGGATCAAGGTTTAGGATTCTAGCTCAAAAACAATATTTTTAATTTTTTTATTAATAAATAATCTCAAAATAAACTTTTTAAGGATTGTGAAAAAGTTGAGACTTGAGAAATAGAATGAGACTTGAGACTTCAAGATACTACAAGTATACGATCGAGTTTACTTTCTTGATAACCATAACCATATTTTATTGTTTTAACTAATTATTTTTATACACTTATTTTTAGTAGTGTTTTTTACATTATGAATTTTTATTTCATATAAAATATATAGATATGTCAACTAGAAAATTCGAATCAGGCTATTAAAATATCTATAAGAAGAGAAAAGTTGAGATTTTAATTGCATTACAAAAATGAGTTATGAATAAATTTATAAAAATCGATAAAAAATGAATTAAAAAATTCAAGTGGATGCTCTTTGAATGAACCAAGATAATATCAATAATAACAATATAAATATAAGTGAAAATAACAATAGAGAAAGAAATGTAGCTAATGACGAACATAAGTTTGATTTTCAAATTCATGATAACGCAATTTAAAGTATATAAAAATATCAAACAGATTAACTTTATTATCTATTGAAAAATAGATGTTAAATAAAATTAATATTGAAAATCTAATAAATAATTTGCATAAACAAATCGAAAAATAATTTTTAAATAAAAAGTCTCATCCTTATATCTGTTTTAAGCCTCTTAAACCATTAAGCCACCCTTGTTCATCACAAAAATTAATCTTAACATCTATTTCTTTTGATTCATACTTTTTTATATTATTTTTAAAATGAAGGTTCAAAAGTATTTTAAAAAAGTTATCAATAAGTCAATGAAATATATTTTTGAATTCTTATTGTATTACAGTGTCCGTACACAACTTATTCTCAAGTTTTCTTCAATAAAACATAAAAATACTCTAAGTATAATGCAATTTAATATTTTTAAAATTTAGACTTGATTATTCCACATACAATTATTTATTTGTTCTAATGAATAAAAAAATGTTTTATTCTTGTTTAAAAAAAATTGTGAATTTTATTTAAGTATTTTTGAAGTATATACTTACATTATTTGAAATAATATTTAATATGAACTTTTTCTCATAATATTATCGTGTATTTAATATGTAATGTTTGATTTTGCTTATATTAGCTTAGGCTTTTGTAATCAAACTTATGAACCTAATTAAAGTCTATGCATGATTATTAAGCTCACATTTGCTTTAGTTTTCAAAGTCTATATAAGGTATAATTGTGTTCAAAATAAAGAGATATAAAACTTTTGTTAAAATGATTCAAAATGACATAAGACAACTATATTATTAATTTATCTTACTAGATATTAGAGAAGTTAAGTCGAGTCCACATGATTAGTATACTATCAGGTTAATATATAACTAACTTATATGCACATGGTAAACCATAAGTAAATATAATTATGAAATCACAATATTAACTATCAATCCTTATATACATGACCTAATGATACTTTTCAACTATATCATTTAATGCATATTTTGAGACAAACCCCTTCGATCTTTTATACAAGGTGGCATGTATGTCCCACAATGTGCAAACTTTTATGAAATATGTTACAATGTTATAATATTGTAGATTGTTTCCTAATAATTACGTAAGTCTTTCATACTAATTTTAAGCAACTTCTACAAGTTTTAATGACCAAGTTTCATATTGCGAATTAATTTCACCACCACGAACAATATTTTTCATACAAACTAACCATTACATATAAAGAAAACACATACCTATTATCTAATGTATTTCTTAAATGAATTACTTTATTAATTTATATCCTAACAAACTTTTTTTTGTGAAATTACTTATATGTCCTTCACATGTCCAATAAGTACAATGTCACGGTGAACAAACACCTTCAAAATGTTGAAGACAATCTTCTAATGATTCACAATTTGGTCAATCCATGACGCCTCTCAAAACATTCACCACCTACTCTTAAGGCTATGCAAGATGAATTAAAATCTTACATTATGCTTTAACACTACAGGAAAATGGCTTTAGGCAATGGACCAAAAATCATGGCCTAAAGTAAAAAAACCGTGGCCTGAAGATTAGACAACGAATTGGCAACGGATTTGCAGTCGTTGCATATGTGTTCGTGGCCTATATACTAGAGGCAACAATTTTTTTCCATTTAGGCCAGGAAATTCGAAAACCGTTGCTTATTATGCAACAATTAAAAAACATTGCCTAAAATGTTCCAATAGGCAACAATTTCTCGGCCAATATAATGCAACAATTTTTTTCGTGTTGCTTATTTCTATAGGCCACATTTATGAAAGTGTGGAACAAAATAGATTTATTTAAAAAGGGCTTATAAAAATTGAATGATATAAAATAATTTAAAATATAATTTTAATTTTATCTATACATTTAGACAATATTATTTTAAATGAAATATTAATAATTTTATTTGAACAATATTAATTAAAATAGATTTATTCTATTAAAATAATAGAAATAAAATAAAATAGATTAAATAAGACACTTCTAACATATAATATGGAATTGAAAATTATCATATATGGCAAAATTATATTGTAATATGGTGTACAATCCTATAAGTAAAAATGTTTACAACTAATTAAAAAATATTATGTTCTCCAAAAAAGAAAAAATACAATTTATCTTGCACTTTCATTCCTCTTCATCTTCGTATACTATTTGAATTTTTTATCATTCTTCATCCTCTTAATCTTCACCAACATCCTGAAAAAAAAAAAGTGTTATCAACTTCCTTCATCCTCTTGAATCCATGGTCCTTTGTAATTGCACCCAGAGCGTGAATATGCTTGTCTTGTAATCAACTTCCTTCTAAACATAATCTCTCCAACATAGTCTACAATTGCTTGATATGAAATCAACAAAGGTTACAAGCTTTAAGAAAACAAGTGTAATTGCATTCGTTAAAGCAAGATCCATACCAATGATCAAAATTTTGGAGAAGGATATCCACTATGAGAAATAACCTTTTAAGTCTTTCAAGAGTCTAAGTAAAATTGTTTTCTTGTATGTACACAAACAACATAAATGCTATATAGAAAGTCAATCTTATGGATGTCACACTAACAATCTCAAGTAAAAACAAATTATTGAAGTTAGCTTTGTATGCATTATCCTTTAACAAAACAATATTAAATGTATACAATAATTTCATTGATCTAAGTGTGTCCAAGAAATATCTATCACAACCCTTGAACCGTTCTATATACACACTTCATATTCTACACTTGTTTTGTATTTGTGACATTATCTTTGTTGTATCCTTTCAAAGTAAATAAAATTCTTCTAGACTTCACTAAACCCTCACTTATGTCATCGAACATGAGTTTCTCATTACTTTTTGATTTCTCAATATATGGTTGACATATTAATGTATCAACCAACTCATAGCTCCACAAAGTAACTTTAGAATCAATCAAGTAGCCTTTGCTCAATAGTTTTTCACACGAACTAAAATAATAATCACATTTCTTTATTTAAGTTACACTGAATTATAAATCATTTTCATGAATATGATACTTCTAACATTTTTTTTAACTTAAGATCACGTAAGTTTTTCTTTCGTATAAAATAGTTTATTGTATCTTATCTCATTATGATATTATGATAAAGACAAATCTAACCAAGGTACCCCACAAACTTATTTGACTAAATCTTCTTACATAAATACTCGTGGAAGTATGTCACTTGTTCATAATTTGAGTAAAAAAATGTTATTTACATTGTGAGTAATAAAGTATCTTTGCAATGTCCTTTAACTAATTCGTCTATAGTTGAATCAAATTTCATAATATTATTAATTTCACTCATAATAACACATAAAATTTATTTAATATTTTACTCCAAATTTGATTACTCATTACAATTCCATTAAACAATTTCGTCGTATATATATATATATATATTATAAAAATAATAATTTGAAAGTGTGAAAAAAAAATATGATTTTTACGTAATTCATAACATATACAACATTCTCTCAAAATGATAAATCCATAATTACTTAAATATAATTAAGACGGTGGTAGTTTGACAACTTCTACTCCCTATTGACACTCAAATAAATTAATATTTTATTTAGATAATAATATTTTATTAAAAAAATTGGTGTCAAAGTAACTTTTTCCATATAATTAAGATCGATTATTCTAGAAGTGATAAATCACCTTCTCAAATAGGTGATCCAAAAATACCTTACAAATTATATTATTCAAAATTGTCATATTGTCTTTGAATCTTAGTATTTTATAAATCACACATCACCTTTTAAGTTAGGTTATTAGGTTATTTAGAAGTATCTAACAGATAAATCTATTCATAATTTGTTATAATGACTTTTAAATTACACACTTCTATAGTTTTTTCTATTAAAAAACAATCAAAAACTTTTACCATCATATTCAAAAATAATAAATTTCATAACACAAAATTCAAAATTTATATTTAAAAAAGCGTCCTCACCAAAACTCAAATAATAAAATCCAAAAAGAAAATACCAAAGTTAATGTTGAAAAAAAATCTATTTTTTACTCTAAAATGTTTCCGAACTACAGTTTAACTCTTACCAATAATTCAAGTCAACACAAGGAACAAGAGTAGGTGTCGTAAAATAAAAAAGAGAATTAAAAGAACTCCATTTTTAAATTTATGTAAAAGTAAAATAGTTATAAAAAAAAATTTATACTTATAAAGGAAGGAATATATATAATGTAAGAGAAATTTAGGTGTCAAAATATAATCTCAAACACGTCTTTTAGTACACAAGCTATTAATATTATAAGGTATTATTTTCTATAGACATATACACACCAAAAATATTGTTAGATTCAACTAAAAAATAATAATGGAAGTAGAAAAGAAAAAAGTTAACAAAGATTCCATCTTTTTGTATGCTTTGATACAGAAAAAGAACAAAGAAATAATAGTACACGTCACTTCTTACTTTCCATTGAAAAGGGAGATAATTACTTATAAATGGCTTAAAAACAAAACAAAATATCCAAATTCAGTATACATACATTTGTATTTCTTTATTTCGGTTATGCGGTATTTCTTCATTTAACCTTCTACCCAATAAAATATCTTTTTTCTGAAATATATTTTCTAAACAAAGATATAAAATGGGAGTTGTTCCGTTATAGTTTCATATGAGTTATATATATATAAATCATACCGTTGAGTTTATATATTTTATCATATGTGTCATTAAAAAATTATAATTATGTATACATGATAATAGTTTTATACATATAAATTTTTGACGTTACTTTTATCTTTAAAATTAAAAAAATGATGTAATAAACTTTTATTTTTATATAATATTTAATTTTATCTATTACATCCTAACTTACGCTTAAACTATATTCTTCTACGGGGGTAATATTAAAACGAAGTACAGTCTGTATAATACTTAAGTTTGTAATATGATTTTTTAATTTTTAAATTAATTTTAACTTAAAAAAATATTTTATTTTATGTTTGTTATTAGAAGTTTAAGAAGTGTCGACGAGTAACAGGTGCAGTGGTGTGTGTCATTTTCCGTTTATTTTCCACAGTTCCCACAGAGAGAAGCCAAAGTACTCTTCGCCGCCATTTTCTACTCTCACTGCATACACCTTCTTCTCATTCCTCTTCTAAGATCTCTCTCAAACGACACCGTTTTACTCTTCCCATTCGGATCTTCTTCTCCACTCTCTTAACTCATGGCCACACTCAAAACCCTTTGCTTCAGAGCTGCCACCTTCCCCGATTGCCCCTCCAATGTCACCAACAATAAAAGCACCAGGTTCATTTTCCTCATCAATTTTAGTTATTTTTATGATTATTATTTTATTGTTTGTTTTTTCGTTTTCGGATTTTGTAATTTTGAAATTGGAATTCCAAGGTTCATTGATGTATTGATGGTTTCTGAAATCTGACTAACAGTAGTGTTGTTTGTGTATGGCCGTTGTTGCTGGTGTGGTGGTTGTTCGTTACTGGATTTATGTGTTAAATATGGGTTATTAGGTTTCATTCGCTGTTTGGTGGATTTTTTAAATTGTTTATCTGAAGTGAGAAAGTCTCTAAGGGGCATGTATGGGTGAATGATATTGGCATTTGGATTTCTCCGGGTTAATTGAGTTAGTGAGACAGTTGAATTTGAATCAACACTTGATTGAGTTACCCTTTGCAATTTAATGTGTAGTACATTCAAATATGCTGTGTCGTTTTTGTGTGTTTTAGCGACATTAAAACTTTGATGAGTTTTAAAAACCTGGCTTGATAACTTGTTCAGAGCATTCTATCTCCGGGTTCAGTTCTGATTGTCCTGTCTTTATTTGTTTATTTTTACATTCGGTTGTCAACCTCAGACCAGTTCTTTTATGTCTAGTACCATCCTCTTGGAGACTAACACTTATTTCATTTCTAGATTTTGTTCTTGTTGTGTTTAGGTCTAGTTGAGAGGGAAAAGAAATGAGAGACATATATCATGGATTATGAGTGTCAACTGCATAGTGGAGAATATTATTTATATATTGAGACTTAAAGAGTCATAGTTAAATACAAGGATTTACAATTACAATACATAACAATACTGACGATGAAATCAGCACTTGATTGATCTTTCACATCGTGTACTATGTTCTGTTTTTGAGCATTTATATGTGTCACATAAATTATTTAATTTGTATTTGTAGCATTCAGAATAGTGACCGTACCACTGACAGTTCCTTTTGGGTATGGCCGCAATGCATTGATAACTATGTTTTAGAGGGTTTTTTACTGTAAAGGATCGCCCCTTTTAATACCGTTTTGCTGTTGTTGTTCCGATTATTTTGTTTCTGCAATAATAGCCTCTTAGTCTAGCCATATGTGCTAATAATTGATTATAATGAGGAGAAGAATGAAATTTATAAAAGTAAGACGGTAATGAAATGGGAGTCTCTTGTTCTCCTCTTTAATGTACGATTTTTTGAAAGTTTTGTCCCTTTCTACTTGTAAACTTGACTAAACATTTATGTCTCGTGGTTACCTCTTTCCAGTTCTTCATGGGAAATAATGTTTCTTTGTTTGGGATAATGAAAGATAGTAAGATGATGTGATGAACTAGAGTGAAAAGGACTCTCTGTACATTCACCCATAAGTGTTGTGCTCTATGTCTCTGCCTCACTTTTGGGTATCAGTTTTTTACTTTTTAATCAAAAGTTTATTTTCCAATTTCAAATCAGTATTCTATTTGTGTTTTTAGTTGCAATATGGTTTTCTCTTTGTCATATGCATGTACGTACGACTGTGTGTATCAATCCCGATTACGTTTTTAAAATACCACTCTTTCCAAATTTTGCTACCTTTGATGTTAAATATTTTCTATATTAATCAGGAGCTCAAACTGGAAGCCTCCACAAGCAGCTGTGAAATCTAGTTTGCACCTCCCAATGCGCAGCTTTGAGTTGAAAAATAGGTGGGTTTTAAATTTACTGTTCTAAATCCATTCAATTTTCTACTAAATTATATATACATTTGTTTTCATATCTTTTCATTTCTGAGACTGTTTTTTTTCTTTTCTTTATCATGTGTACATGTGTGTATTGTCTAAATTAGGTGGGAACTGTAGGATGCATGCTCTGGGTAGGATTTCTGGACGAGACACAGATGATGAGATGCATCTAGAGCTTTAAGCAATGTTCTCTCACTAATTTACACTCTGAACTTAATTTTCACTTCTTATCTGGTCTGTCGTTCACTAGCAAGGGTTTCATGTCATCTAGATACTAGATATGTATATTTGAACTGAAAAACTTTTTAAATCTATTTACACGGCAGTATATATTTTTATAGTGAAACTATATTTGTACATATTTTAATGTAATATAAAATTATTATTTTTGGCTTTTTATTTTCTTTGCTGCTTATTTGGGCTTTGCGAGTTTGGATTATAATAATTTGCACAAATAAAGCCATGTGTATTGCATTTACAGGACTTCCCCAGAGGACATAAAGTGTCTGAGGTTGATAACTGCCATCAAAACTCCATACCTACCTGATGGGCGATTTGATCTTGAAGCATACGATGACTTGGTGAATATGCAGATTGGAGAAGGGGTCGAAGGTGTTATTGTTGGTGGGACAACTGGTGAAGGACAATTAATGAGCTGGGAGGAGCACATAATGCTCATTGCTCATACAGTTAACTGTTTTGGTGGGAAAATTAAGGTTATTGGAAATACTGGAAGCAACTCCACCAGGGAAGCAATTCATGCCACTGAGCAGGGTTTTGCTGTTGGAATGCATGCTGCGCTTCACATAAACCCCTACTACGGAAAAACCTCCTTGGATGGCATGGTTGCTCACTTTCAAAGTGTGCTTCCGATGGGACCCACAATAATCTATAATGTGCCTTCGCGGACTGGTCAAGACATTCCTCCACATGTAATTGAAACCTTAGCTGAAAGTTCTAACTTAGCTGGTGTCAAGGAGTGTGTGGGAAATGATCGGATCAAGCAGTATACAGACAATGAGATTGTTGTGTGGAGTGGGAATGATGATCAATGCCATGATGCTAGATGGGATTATGGGGCTACTGGAGTGATATCTGTTGCAAGCAACCTGGTTCCTGGTCTAATGCGGGAACTAATGTATGGTGTAAATCCTAGGTTAAATTCTAAGCTCCTACCTCTGATTGACTGGCTTTTCCACATGCCAAACCCCATTGGGTTGAACACTGCTCTTGCTCAACTTGGGGTTGTCAGGCCCGTTTTTAGGCTACCATTTGTACCTCTCTCTGTGGAGAAAAGGATAGAATTTGCCGATATAGTGAAGGCAATTGGCCGAGAGCATTTTGTTGGAGATAAAGATGTTGAGGTTCTTGATGACGAAGACTTTTTCTTGGTCAGTCGTTATTAAGTTATCTTTTAGGTTTATTGTATCCTTTCTGGGGGTTTTCCAAACATCAAATCATGATGAGTCTGCTGTAGTGAATTGAAGGGATTACCTAGTTTCTTTTGACTGACTACTCTGTAGTTGAGAACTAGTTCAAATTTGTTCTGAGTTTGAATTTAAGTGCTACTGCATATTCTATTTATCGTGTTTTTGAACACTAGAACATTACAACGATGAATCAATCCCTAATTTTCTACCCTTACATTTCTCTGTGTGACAGTTTGGTCTATTTTTAGAATATATTTACATACAATAAACGCACACCTGGAGATGTGACAATTGCTTTCCCAAGGACCCCCTCATAAAAGATAGGGAGGAAAGTAGTGGATGAAGAACATTTCTTTGCTTTTTTCTTCTCCTCCATAGTTTTCTGTGGTAGATGGTGCAACTTCTATTATTTTGATTTGTTTGGACAACTTTTTCAACGAACTTTAAAAAAAATAGAAAAAAATGAAATGTTTTTTCATTAAGGTAAAATTCATTTATACAGTTAATTTGCAAAAGTTCTTACGCATTTTACCTTCATTGTTATTAGTTTTAATTTAACTAATTTTAATTTATGGAAAAGTTTGTATGAGAAATTTTACATCAGCATAATTTTACTAATCATAAATTTCAGTTCTTGGCCAATAATCTGCAATTAACAAGCACCAGAAACACCTCCGTAGGAATATTAGTTATGAATGATGCTAAATCATGAATCTCCTTTTTGCCAGTTCTTACTGTGTTTTTGCTGTTGATGACAAACTAACCATATAAAATCTGCTGCCATTTGTGAGTGCATAAAATCATAACTTATTTATCTCTCTGCACTACCCTTACATAACAATATCATTACAAAGACATGTGTAGTGTTAATTGACCCAATGAATGTAATACTTACCCAGTTGAAAAATGTTGCGACTTTATTATTGAAAGGTATATTTATAAACGAATTGATGAGCTTAATCAAATAGTTATGACATCAGGAAAACTAACAAGTGAGGAATTTAAAAAGCTAACACAAGGTTGCACAATTCTATATTCCATGTAATGCTTACAATTGGCATATTACCTATTTATCTTTATTACACCACTCTAAACTTATTGCTAGAAAATAAATTAATTTAACATCAGAAAAGGATGCAAACAAAAAAGAAGAAGATGCAAAGTCAACAAGATACAGGGCTAACATCAGAAAAGGATCATTGACACAGACCCTTTGATTTCTCCTACTCTCGCCACACTAATAAACTGTATATATAAATCAGCTAATAGCTAGTTATTATTGTTGGTATTGTTGGTCTGTTCTGAAAGCTTCTTTTGGAGCTGTGACAATAACACCTGATTCTCTTTGTGCAGAAGCATGGCTTGCTTCCTCAACTTCTCATTCTCCTCTATGATTGTCTGATTCTCCATGTACAATTTCAAGTTTTTCATCTGAATTTCAGCTTTCACCACAACCATCCTTTTCCTCTGTCTCACTTCTTTCAAGTGTGCCCTCCTTCTGCATCATCATCATCAACAACATCATAGAACAAGCCAATGTTACATCACAGACAAAACACATGAAACAACCTGTGAGGAACAGCAAAAAGACATGACAGAAAACTACTATACTATGGAACAGTACCTGTGGAGCAGGCCCAACCGAAGGTGCCTGTGGTGTCTCTTAGATGGCCATGGACGAGGAAGTGCCAAAAGGTGAGGGCCACAAAGGGTCTGTTTTGAAGAGAAAGAGCACATGCTGTTTCCCTTCCAAAAAAGCCAAGGCCTTTCAGAGAAGAAGAAGAAGAAGAAAAAGAGGTAGGAGCTTGAGAATAAAAGTTCACTCACAAAACAGAATAAGAAATAAACAAAAAATTGGATTGTGAGGTGTAACAAATAGGCTACAAGGGGTTTTTATAGGTGAGAAGAACTTGTTAGGAAACTACTAGGGTGAAAGAAAAAAGTGTTATAATATATCTGTGATCTTGTGTTTGTTTGAATGAGAGATAATGAGAGAGAAAGAAAGAGAGAGACTTTTATATAGCAATGATGGCACAAGGACTCATGATTACAAAGGGCAGCAATAGATGAGGGAAAGCAGAAGAGGATGAAGAAAAATGAGTCTCTTCTTTCTATCCCTTTTTGATTGCTTTGGTTCAGAGTCTAACATTGAGAAAATTGAGAAGCATAGGGGGGGCACATAGAAAAAGCACCGTACCCATTTGTAAGTTGAGTTACACTTTTTGGAATAGTTTAGAAGTTTCCCTTTCAGTTTGTGAGACAGTTTACTCTTTCCATGGGATCTTCAAACCACAAAAAAAAATAGTCATAAAAGTGATGTGTGTTGTGATGAAATTAGTTCTGCTAATTATGGTAGTAGAATAGAAGATAAGTGTGACATCACATTCAAAATGGGTAACATGCATTTATTCCAGGTTCATTTAAAATGGGCCAATGTGTGGTTGCTTGTAGTTTCCGCAGTTATTGTTGCTGCTAGCCCTGTGGTTCCCCACTTCCTTCACCTTCTTCTTTTCTCTCACAAAACAAACATTTTTCTTCTTTCACAGTAAATTTTTCTTTTTTTCCAAAGTTTTAGGGTGAAAAAAGATTCACTTCATCATGTCAACTGAACTTCCATGACAGAGATAGCATCAGTTTTCAACAAACTTCTTCTTCATCATCAGAATATTTTACACAGTTGTTGCATTGCATGTTCAGACACTCATGGTTTAATAACTTCAAGATTACTGATATAATTAACACAACTTTATGAAAACATAAAGTTTGTGGGTTTGAGTGGATGAAACAGGATTGATGCATATGGTCGTAGGTAGCTGAGAAGTGATTACTTTATTAACTTCACAATGAATTTATGTGGCCAAATATGATAACATCTGCAACAACCAATTGTTTCTGATAAAAATATGTCAGATATAAGATCTTCAATATTCTGCTTAATTTCATACTATTGGATGCACACCATCCTAAGAAATATGTATTCTTTATTACACAAAATTTTATTCTTTTTTGGGATAGAGGAATACTTTGTCTTCAACATGTTATTTTCATTCCAAGAAGATATTTTTGCTACTTATGTTATTTACAAAATGTTTTTTTGTTTAACATAAAAAAAATAGCTTTTGTGTGTGGTACATTCTCAATTGCATTTTTTTAGGATGTAACAATTTTCACTACATGAAAATTATTAAATATATATTAATTGATTAAGTTAGATATAATTTTATAAATTAAAAATTATTGATATCTAAAATAATTTTCATTATAAATAAAAAATTTAATTGATTTATATATTATAGTCTAAATTGATCTAACGCTAAAATTTTAATTATTTATTATTATTGATTCTAAATTAGTCTTTAACTTTATATTAGAGACTAATTAATTGGTAGCTGAAGTTTTACTCAATAATGTTATAGGATAATTTAGATTCTAATAGGATAATTTAGATTCTAACTGACAAATTAATTGTAATTTTTTATTCATAATAAAAATTTAGAAATCAATATTTTTAGTTTATAAAATGATTTTGTTTCTTCTTTAATATCAGAATTTGACAACCGATTCTTCTGCATAATTTTAATTTAGTTGTTCTTTTGTGTGTGCGTACTCTTAATTTAATTTCAATCCATGCTATATGCAATTTTAAGTTCATTCTTAACATGTATACAATGTGCAGTATAAATACAGTTTTTCCATTTATTTAGTTAAGATAATATTAAAAGATTATAATGGAATGAAGAAAATTAGAAAATAAAAGTGCAGATGCAATAGTGAAGAAAGTAAGAGTGGTTTGAATTTGACTGGTAAAAGCCATTGCTAAAACATGCACTAGAAAATTTAATGTAACATGTCTATATGTCTCTTTAAACCATAAATAATGGCACCTATTTAATTTAACTTCTATATGTTACTCTCTCCCACTTAAATTATTAAAATAAATTTTTTGGGACTCAAAATTTGACTACTTCTTGTAGCAAATAAATTATAAAAAGAAAAAAAAAAAACCATGATTGAGGTCTCTAACTAAATTACCTTTTTGAATTTGTCAATATTTACAACCTTATAGTCTTGACCTTATAATTTTTTACATCAAATGCTATGAATGTATTTTGATTTTTTAAACTTGGTTTTACGAGAAGAAAGACATATTCATTGAAAAGAGTGAAATTTGAAAACTTGCTAGGTGAAAGATGTAAATAAAAACAAGTATTTTGTTTGTCATGTATTGATTAGATTAATGTAGCCTTTGCATATTTCAAGTTTAGGTTTATAGTATTAAATGAAACATTGCATTTATACTTACAAGGAATTAGGTCAACCCTATTCCACTATTATTGTAGGAGTGTGTGGGGATTAACATCACAAAAACTTTGTAAAAAAATAAATAAATTAAATCATTGTCTTATATTGGCCTAAATAATCAATTAACATCAAAACTTTGTCTTACCTTTGATTAGGTTAATTAGGTTGTTCTTTCACACTCAACATTTGTTGTACCATTGGAAATGAATAGTTGTTTTGGATTTTCAAATGTCATTGTTTTTATGTTCATCCTTTGATAATCATTTCGACCGAAAGAGATCACAGGAATTTTCAAAACCAACAACAACTTGGTCTGAACCTCTCACAGTAGAAGTTGACGGATCATTTCTTTATACCATTGATTTGTCAACATTTTTGTTTTTGTTTGTGTTTACTTGAACGTTTTCTTCTTTTTCTAATCAATTTTACAGACTTAAAAACAAACACATCATGTATCATCCAATATCAGAATTTACTTTATTCTTTTAATTCATGAATAGCCACTTTTAGAGTACTTCTTACGATTAATTTGTATGAAGTGAATTTTAAATCTAATTCAATCTTATAAGAATTTATATATATATATATATATATATATATATATATATATATATGATATATATTTATATTTTTTTTTTTATTTTTTATATATAAAAAA
>Ga0099823_1002719_pt1 | contig 16206 bp, 9 predicted proteins | sample CowpearedBW_FD_76831 | JGI IMG/M metagenome (GOLD analysis project Ga0099823, IMG submission 76831) | Root nodule microbial communities of legume samples collected from California, USA - Cow pea red BW | ecosystem: Host-associated > Plants > Roots > Nodule | place: USA: California | collected...
ACAATTGTTTAACTTGTAAAAATTAAATAATTGATATAACATAGATGTTTATATGAATTTAGCACATCGTCACCTCCCTAATGATGACTTACCAGTAGACGGTGTAGAAAGAGGGTTCAAAGCGATTCATTCTTTGGTCAACATGGATTTGGCTGCTCTTAAGAGCTTCCTCTCAATTGATGATTCCATTGCACAACAACAACCTACTACATGAAAGAATAAACACACATGCACAATTTTTTACTACCTTTTAAATATTGGCAAAGCCATCAAGATTCAATTTCTCCTAGTTCTAGCTTTCAAATTTTACCTTTCGCTTAGTTAAGTGTGGCAAATCTACATTGTGTTTGGACCGTAATATTAGTGAATATGTGAATTTTATTTTAACAAAAAAGTTTAAGCTTTAGCCATCTTTAGACAAATCCAAATCTCATATCGTCGATTAAAACAATATAAACATTTAATATGTAAATAGAAGTGACTTTTTATATGGTATGATCCATTATAAGATAACTTATCTATGATGGTTTAACTTGTAAAAATTAAATAGTTGACATAACATGGTGTTTATATATATTTATCACATCATCACTTATATTTTAAAAGTTAAATTCTAAGTTGGCATAATACAAAAAAAAATAATAATCAAAATTATGAGGCCCAATATTAGTAGTAGAATACATTACAAAAGATCAAAATGGATGTGTGTTTTTATGCTCAAACTAAGGAGCTTAACCAGAAATACTTAAAGAATCAATCTCTCTCTTTCTCTCTTTCTCTCTTTCTCTCCCTCTGAGTGTGTTTGTCTCACACCTTGAATGATAATATAGAGCCTAATCAGGTATAACTGCTACGGTTATGTAAGGTCATGCTTACTTGGTTTGCAAGTCAAGACCCATGTTCCTTATGTTCCGGTTGGACTCCACAATCATCGACTTAATACTAATGCATATGTAAGAGATCAACCCACACAACCTTTTTGTGGTCAAGCTGGAGCTAAGGGATCAAAGATCCTAAATGTGCTCTAATTGTGAATGCAATCATCATTTAACTAAACTAACTACCTATTTCAAATTAACTTAAGCCCTACATCTAAAATTTTTTAAACTGATTTGGGAGGAAAAAGGTTCCTCAGACCCCACGTCGTTTGAAACTACCAGCTCCATTTAGGCCAAAGTCGTAAAGAGACTAGGGGAGTTGCAACCCCCCGCCCCCTTACTAAATCTAGTAACGAGGGAGAGATAATAGTTAAGTCTCCCACAAATGACGAACCAATATGTAAAGATGTGTAGGTCGACTGAGGAGGGGCCTTCTACTACTTCTATGACACTATGTTTGTTCAACTAAGATTATCATTACTCCTGAGTTTTTTTGAAAAAGAAGTTCTACTTACTGATGTTGAATGTAGTCCGTGCTCATTTGCACCCTAATAGTTGGATTTTTGTTCGAGCTTTTCAAATACTATTTTGAAATTGTACCCATAAGACATATATATATATATATATATATATATATATTATTTTTATTTATTTTTAAGTTTTACCCAACCAAGAAGACCTCGTGGGCTTCATGGAAAAGTGTATTGAGTAGTGGAATTCTCACCCATTTTCTCTCTTCTTATATGTAATTCAAAAGGCAATTTTCTAAAGTTTGTCCCTCAACCTCTATACTTGACCTATTGACCAACTATTAGTAACTATTAAATTTCCAGAACATATAATTTCTAATTACAACAATATTCATTTTATTTAACCGTTTATTTTAATATTACAAAAAATAATTATGTAAATTCTTGAGCATGCACCAATTAAATTATTATTATAGCTTTTAGGTTTAAACATATTTTTCATCATCAAATTATTATAAAAATTGTGTTTCGTTTCTGGACTAAATTATAAAATATTTAGTCCTGTACTTTATAAAAGTCGATGTAAAACATCATTTCCAATATATGTGATATGTGAAGTGTTTCTTTTGTAACAAAAGAAATTTGATAATGAAATTAAACATAACCTTCACATGCTGTTTGTTCTGAATATATTGATTTTCATAAAGTATAAAAACTAAATATTTTATAATTTAGTTTAGAAACTAAATAAAATTTTTTATAATAATTTGAAAACAAAAAAACATATTTAACCTAAAATTTTATTATTGAAAATATATTTATAATTAAATATTTTGATATATACTACAATAAAATTGATTATTTTTTTCATATTATCAAACTCTTCATCTAAGTTTTATATCTATAAGTATACACATTTATAACATTTATATATAATCATGTAAATAAATTATTTATTTAAATAAAAAATAATTATATTAATTCTCCTAATATAAATTATAAAAAACTAAAAACAAAAAATAATAACGTGTTTATACATGGGTCTCAAACTAATTTCATTAAAACTTAAATACTCAATAGAAGGAATCACATCATTAAAAGGTGTCTACTTATTCACCCTATCTATTAGGTTGAATTACCGATAAATAATTTTATACATTCTTACAATAAAGATCTTAATATCAAAATTCAACCATTGAATATGAATAAATATTGTTCTCCCATTAAACAATATTAAATATTTAACTGAAAGTTTAATTTTTATTTTTATTAAAAGTAAGCGAGTTAAGTAAGAAGATGTATAAACTATTATTTTTAAAGTTGGACATCGGACCTTTTGATACATGGGTCTATCCATCTATCAATTTGGGGATCAAAAGAAGGTTACATGTAACTATCTAACCGTAACAAATTGGGTCAATCCCTTACATATACATTGGTATGTAAGGACGGTTTCACCATAATCATTTTCTAGCAAGTGTTTATCCACATGAATTTAGCAAGTATATTGATAGTTTTATTTTGGGTTTTTGGTTTGTGATAAAGAGTGCAAGTAAAAATAGATAATACTAATTATATAGATTGAGTGGAGTAGGAGCTATGAATTGATTTCATCTCATCTTCTTCTATTACACCACAACCATCTTGTTTACTTACTATACAAATCATTCAATGCCCTGAGAGTGCTCATTCTATGTAGATCTAGGTTCATCCTGATACAATAGAACCTAAGGACTTCAAACCTAGTGTGATTCCTTAACTCCTGGTATAATGAACCTTTGCTTTAATGTGCAGAACTCTCTTCCCCAACATCCCCTCTAACTACTAAAATAAACATCAATACATGTATGATGATTTGATTGGACTACAATTTGAGACCGGTTTCCCAACTCAATCCAAACTAGTTAAATAGATGAGTGATCAAGTCATCATTAAGCATAAATCAAACCAAAAACAATTGAATGAAAGCATAGATAAATACCCAAGAAGTAGAAATGAATAAAATCATAATTCATTACATCAAACCTGGACACGAGGGAGTTCAGCTACTCATAGAATATTACAATGCAATTCCAGCAACATCTACACATAAGATTTACATTAAGAGCATCTCCAGTGTGCCTCACAAACCCTATTCAATCCTACTGCTACATTTAAGGACCTCCACTCAATGCTTCAAATGAGGATCCAAGGTCTTTATTTATAGAAATTTTTGGGCGGTGCTCAACCCAACTTTTGGCGCTCAGCCACAAGGGTTTCTTCACAAGTGAGTTTCCTTTTCAGCTCAGCCCCTTATTTTGATGCTTAGCACGTGACCTTTTCCTCTTGGAAGGGTTTTCTTGGTTACTCAGCCCATGGGTTTGTGCTCCAGGTTTCCTTGTAAAGGTTTCCTCACGAGGCTCAACTCCATTTGTTGTGCTCAGCCAAAAAGTTCAAATATATTGTCTTGTCTTTTCTACTTCCATGGCTCAACTTCAGTATTGTGGCTCAGCTGCATACTTGATATTTTCTTTTATTTTTACTACAAAATAACAAAATATCATTATAATTCATAAAACTCTATTTCTCAATATCTCCTTTTGTATTTTAAGCTTAAAGAGGTTTGTTTTATAGATAAATAACACTATTTGATACATGATATGTGTCAATTTCATATGGAAAATTTACTTTATTGACATTTATTAGTATCAAGTTGGTGATCAATTGTTGAATATTGTGTTGGTAGATCAGCATTGTGAAAATTGGCGCCATGACCATGGAGTCCAACGAGAACACAAGAAGCATGGGTATTGACTTGTAGACCAAATCCAATTTCTAAATAAAAATAAATTTTCCATAAAAGCCATAATCAATAGTGTTCTCGCCAAGAGTTAGGAATCAACACAAAAGCGGGAAATGGGAAAATATACCAAAACCAAGCTCCACATAGACCTTCCAAAAATGATTGAAGGGTATAATGGAAAATTGAAAAGTTAAAGGCTAAATGACATAAAAACCTAAGAATTGGACATGTGTCAAAATATTAAATAGGGGTAAAATGATATTATACTAACGTACAATGACTAATAAGTGATTATGTGTAGACTAAAAAACCAATAAAGAATGACATATCCAAAAAGAATGGTACAATGATAAATTAACTAACAAAATCGAAAATGACAAAAAGCCAAAACAAAAAACCGGGTGTTACAAAAATGAATGAATGATACAATGGGGAATTGAAAAGTTAGAGGCTAAATGACATAAAAACATAAGAATTGGACGATGTCAAAAATATTAAATAGGAGTAAAATGATATTGTACTAACGTACAATGACTAATAAGTGAATATGCAGACTAAAAAACCAATAAAGAATGACATATCCAAAAAGAAGGGTACAATGATAAATTAACTAACACAATTGAAAATGACAAAAAACCAAAATAATAAACCGGGTGTTACAAAAATGAATGAATGATACAATGGGGAATTGAAAAGTTAAAGGCGAATAACATAAAAATCTAAGAATTGAACATGTGTAAAAGTAATAAATAAGGATAAAATGATATTATACCAACATACACAGATTAATAAATGATTATGTAAAGACTAAAAAACCAAAAAACTAATAAAGAACGACATATCGAAACCCAAAAAAGAGGTACGATGATAAATTAACTAACATAATGAAAAATGACAAAAAATCAAAACAATAAACCGATGTTACAATAAGAAATATCTATTAAAGGAAAAGTAAAATTGAAAATGACAAAAAAACTCAATTTTAGGACAATAGTCAAGAAATTAGATATGGGTAATTAAGTCTATTCCTTAGTAGTTGGACAAGTGTAAACATATTAAATAGGGGTAAAATGAAATTATATCAACGTATATCGATTGACTAATAAATAATTATATGGAGACTAAAAACAATAAAGAATATCATATCCAAATAAAAGAGGAGTATGATGACAAAATCTAACTAACATAATCGAAAATGACAAAAAACCAAAATAGTAGACCGGTATTACAATAAAAAATGTTCATTAAAGGAAAAGTAAAATTAAAAATGATAAAACCTCTATTTTAGAACAATGTTCAAAAAATTAAATATGGGTTAATTGAGTTTATTTCTTAGTAGTGTGTGTGTTTTTTGTTTTATAATACATCATAGATAGATAGATGATAGTAAGAATATATATGATAAAAATGAAAATATTAGTTAAGAGAAAAGTGAATAATGTAATGAATATGATAATATTATAAGAATTATTATAGTGATATTTTTGGGGAAGTATAAAAGGAGTGGAAGAAGCGGAAGGAAGGGGAAAGAAAAACGGACGGTGGCGATAGAAAGGCAGAGTCTGATCTCCATCGTCTCCTCACTCCTCTGTTCTCCAGCGTCCATTTCCCGCGCCAATCACAAATCACATCACATCACTCAGGTACCAACACCTCACCACCACTTCCCCCTTCTTTTTCTTTTCCATTACTTTTTTATTTTCTTCCCTCTCTCTCACTATCCCACTCTAGGGTTTTCCCTTCCCCCAATTTCACCATGTTTTTCCACCGCCTCCCATTAGGGTTCCGGCGACCATGGCCGATGCTCCCGCGAGTCCAGGCGGCGGCGGTAGCCACGAGAGCGGCGACCACAGTCCCCGCTCCAATTTCCGCGAGCAGGACCGCTTCCTACCCATCGCCAACATCAGCCGTATCATGAAGAAAGCGCTTCCCGCCAACGGCAAAATCGCCAAAGACGCCAAGGAAACCGTGCAGGAATGCGTTTCCGAATTTATCAGCTTCATCACCAGCGAGTACGCTGCTTCTTCGTTTCTCACTCGCGCTTTTACTTTTTTATTCTTTGAATTTACTTAAGTGATGAATCAATGGCTGAATCGAGCTAATGTTTCTCAGAGCTAGCGATAAGTGCCAGAGAGAGAAGAGAAAGACCATTAACGGCGACGATTTACTTTGGGCTATGGCCACTTTAGGTTTCGAGGAATATGTTGATCCGCTCAAGATTTACCTCGCCTCTTACAGAGAGGTAATTTTAGTTTACATTTATTTACTTATGTTTACCTTTTTGTTTTCAGTTACTCAATTAGTCTCGACCGACAAACCTGTAATATGTATACATTGTTCGTGGGTTGATGCTTAATTGATTATAGTACATCATACTGTTCTAGATTCTTGGGTTTAACACTGTTTTTCACTGATGTTTTTGTCTTTTTTGGTTTCTCGTGGCCGATTGTGAATGCCGCAGATTGAGGTAATTTTAATCTTTGTTAAATAGTTATTGCGCTTGGTCATTTTCTTTTCCATTTTGTGTGTGTGTGTATACATTATTTTATTTATTTATGAGCTTGCTTTGAACCAGGGTGATTCAAAAGGTTCGGCCAAGGGTGGAGAGTCATCTTCTAAGCGAGATGTTTATCCCAATCCTAATGTCCAGGTGGAGAATGTAAATACATGCACTACTACTGGTTGTGTTGCTGGAAATATTCTTTGAATACATAATGACATTGGCATCTGATGTTGGATTGTTTTGTTGTGGAATTGACAGCTTGCTCATCAAGGTTCTTTCTCACAAGGTGTTAACTATACGAATTCTCAGGTGATTGATTACTCTCTTATGCAATGTATCCCCTTTTTTTCCTGAGCTTGGGGCGTAGCATTGATAATGAAGATGGCGATATTTCTGTTTAATCTGCCATGAGTGCAATGTTAGAATCAGATGTTGATTCTTCATTCACAAGAACTACTATTTATATTCCCTTTTCCTCCCAAAAGCTTTGTTATTTGGAGCTCAATTTAATAAGTTTCTCATTATGGTTGCTCTAGTACCATTTCGGATTTGCCTTTTGGAAATTTGAAGAAGTGTAGCTAAAGAGGGGTCCCACTTAATGGCTGATAACTTGATTATGAATTAGTTACATGAGGTTCTGTTCAGTTATCTGTTTCTCTCCTTTCTCGACTCTCTAATCCTTTTGATTTATAGGTTGTTCAATCCAATTTGTGGTCTATCTTAGAATACTTTTTTTTCTTGCTTTGAACATGAAAACGTAAAATTTTGGACATCGGAAACTAGTCTTGTTAGAATTTTCCCGCCTATAGGAAATTGTACCCCTGCTAATTATTGAATACATTAAAGCTGTTAAGGCCCTGTAGTATTTGAAATTTTGTTTGCAAATTTTGCATTGGGATTGAATTAGGTCTTTTGGGGTCTTGTATTGGTGATGGGCTGGTTGGTTTCTTTAGTGATTTCCCATCCCAAGGTAGGGTGGTAGTTTCACTATGCTTTCTTTGATAAAGCATGTACATATTTTCCAAGGTAGTGCTGAAACATTATGCAATTTACCTTGGTTATTACTTATATGAGATTATATGTGTCCTGCTAGTTCATGGTAAAAGTATGTCCTATTTTAAAAAATTCCTGGATGTGAATCGTGGTTGTAGATATATCTTTAACTCAGCAGGAATTTTCAGTTCTTGAAATAAAATATATGAAGGCAAGTTTTGTGCTATTAATAAAGCGTTAATGGTGATTGAATTTTTCTCTAGTTTGTGTAATGTTAACTCAAGCAACATGTTTATGATATTGAATTTGTGTTCTAATTTTCAGCCCCAGGGTCCACCACATATGATAGTTCCCATGCAAGGCCAAGAGTAGACATTGATCTTCCTGAAACATGTGCGATCTGAATGTGGGTGAAGCTTTATATGTACCCCTTGGCATAAAAGGAATGCATTTTGTGTTATTTCGATACTGACATAAGGGGATGTTGGTTCTTGAGACCAGATAATATTTATTAAGGCTTGCATTTATATTTGGAAAAGAATCATTATTCATAAGTTATATTGTAAATTCTGGATCAATGCTTGTTTTATTCCATCGACAAGCGCCCTCGCAAAGACTGAAGTTGTAACTGATTGGAAAGCATAAATTGGTATTATTCTCTCCCTTTCTCATTTATCCATCGCATGATGTTTCTAAGTTTAAAACCCTTTCGTAGTAGATTTAATCGGATCATACTCTGGGTGAGCTTTAGCTTCTCCTATCTACTTTACATGAAACGTATATTTCCACTGACCAAGGAGTTCTTTGTGAGTTGGACGTAAAATTGTGTTGAATCCAAACTCAATAATTTTTGAACTTGAATAAACTAGTTTTAATTTTTGGTGGAAATGAAATTGTCATATTTTATTTATCTTTTCGACAGAAATTGTAAATGTTCACTGGGGTTTGCCGACTACTAGGGATGACATGACAAAGCGGGCCAGGCTGACCTGTTTTGGCCCACCCTGCGTTTTGGCCTGCAAAGTGCAGGTCGGGTTGGCCCGTCCCGTAGTTTAATTTCGGGTTCACTTTTCTGGTTTGTCCTGTCCCATGAGTTGGTCCACAGGCCCGCGAGTTAGTATGCATTTGTGATGAGTGAAATATTTTTTCTTGTATTGAGCAAAATAATTTTTTTTTCATTTTTTCATAATAATTGATATTCATTTTTATCGAAATAATTTCACTTAGTTCAACTAATCAGAGACAAGAAAAATAACAATAAAAATTATAATTAAAATACAATAACAATAGGTCATCTTACAAGACATCTACTTAAAAATGCATAAAAAGATATTTCATATTTAAAAATTAAAATTATTATCTTATATATAATGATTATACATATTATACATAAACATAATAATAGTAATAATAATAAAAAATAAAAAGAATTTAAAGAAACAACATGATCAATGATGTGAAAACTAAAAAAGTGAGAATATATAATTTTATAAATAAATCAGCGGATCGGTTTGTCCCACCTTTAGTCTTTGCAGACTGTGGACCTATGCAGGACGGGTCATTGCAGGCCAGATTTAACATCCTAGCCCTTTTCGCGTTTTTTTTGTGCGACCTCACCTGGCCTGCCCATTCCTGCCGACTACTGCAATTTGTTTTTCTGCTGGATGAAATTGGCTACCTAAATCATGCAATTTGTTTTCTGCTGGACGAAATTGGATGCCTAAATCAAATTAAGTCATTATGAAATGTAGAACACTTAAGTTTAAAATAAAATAAAAAGTCCATTTTAATAGGTTGCATATAAAAGTTGGAAGAACACGGACATGAATTAACGTAAGGGCGAAAGGAAAATGTGTTTTTACATTGGGTAAAAATTTATTGAATGTTAAAATTATACTACTCTAGCATAAGAAAGAAATTATATTAAAATTGGATGATTTTTTGTCAAATTTACTTACTGCTTGTTTAGATTGGGTGGATTATTGTGACTATACTTACTTTAAAAGTATAAAAAAATATTGTAATTATTAAATTGAGGTTCTTGAAATGATATTAAAATCTAATTGGAGTCTGTTTGAGTTAGAAAACATTGATGTAACGGAAAAAAATAGATATGTAAGTGTGTAAAAAAGTATTGTAATTATTAAATTTGATTAAGTTTAGGTTCTTGAAGATGATATTTAAATTTAAATGGATTCTTTTTGAGTTAAAATAATATTTATGTAACGAAGAGAAAAACGTAAATGTGTATAAAAAGAATATTGTAATTATTAAATTTTATTAAATTTAGGTCCTTGAATATGATATTCAAATTATATCAAGGAATACCGAATAATAAATGATAATTCATAGATTAAAAAATTAATAAAGAATGACATATCTAAACCGAGATACATGAGAATAAATTAACTAACAAAATTGAAAATACCAAAAATCAAATTAGTAGACGGGTGTTACAATAAGAAAATATTTATTAAAGGAAAAATAAAATTGGAAATGATAAAAAAAACTCAATTTTGGGACAACAGTTAAGAAATTAAATAGGTATAATTATGTTTTTGATCTTTATTTTCATTCTAAAATCTCAATTTGGTTTCTCTTTTTTTAGAAGTCTTAATTAGGTCCCCAATTTTGTTAAAATGTATCACAAATACCCTTTATGTTAAGTTGTTGTAAATGCTATTTGTGAACAATGATTTGACATGGTTGGACTGTGCTGAAATAGTGATATAAACGTCAAAGTTATTAGTGATGTGGCAGAGAAATAAAATATGATTTAATATTCAAAATTCATTTGTAAAATTAGGGTTTATGTTCAAAAAACAAATTGGAGATTTTGATTGTTTCTCTTATTCGAAGTTTTATTGGGATTATATAGAGGTTGATGGTGATTGCAATGTTAGGTTTAAGTATGTTTTGATTAAGCTCGACATCATTTAAGTATGTTTTGATTGAAATGATAAGATCTCCACTCCTAATGTCGTCGGATTGACATTAGTTTTTTAGGGATTGAAATAGACATATTAAGATAAACTTGTCTAACAAAATACAAGTACATTCCTGATTTTGGGTTGAAATTGTGAGTATCAATTACTATAGTCCTTGAGTTTGCAAAATATTTATCACTTTTGTCTTTTATGTCTCGACCCAAACCATTTTCTCATATTTTGCTACCTTCTTACTCTACTTTTATCTATATCCTCCACTTGCCCAACCAAAACCTTCTTGTTAGCATTCGTCTCGTGCAGACTTTTAATTATTTAAAGACAGTGCTTATCATTGATTCTCTTAAACATCTTCCTATATATTCCTTAGACCATAAGGGAGTTTTGTCAGTCTTGTCAGTCTTCCTATATATTCCTTAAATGAGATAAGGAAGTAACTTTTAACAAACTATTTTGGTTAAAATTTATTAAAGAAACAACTTTTTTAGGTCCTTTTTTTTTCCAAAAAAAAAAAATGAGTCACACCATAATTTTGTAGTTTTCATAAATTTTAACCAATATCTGAGTGTCTTGTTACACTCATCTTAGTAAATTATTACCTGACATTGACCGATATTAAGAAAGAGAAAAAAAATGGAAGAAAATAGTCGTGAATATAATTGATTAAATTGTTGAATAAAATTGAAAGCACATCTCAAGCTGCTTGGATAAGTTTTTTGATGATTTCATTTTTACTAGCGTAGGATGAGAAGGATAGGAGAATCTGTGAGCTATCACTTGAGTTGTACAATGAAAGGAAAAAGTGAAAACAACGTTGTGCTGCATATGAAGAGTAGTTAAATATGATTCTAAATGATTTAGAGAAGCACACTGAACATATTTTTGAAAAAGTTGTTGTTGTAGTACGAAGTATTAGAGAGATTGAGGAGGGAAAATCATATTCTGATGGTGGTAATTAGTGTTATTATAGTTTGTTTCCTCATTGGAGACATCCTAGTTGAGATTATCAAAGAGTCTTCTAGACATTGAAGGCTAACAATATTCTATCGACATTTAGATGCGATTTTGCTTGAAGTAGTGTGTTCTATCATGTACCCTTCAAGTTAAACTTCAGGCACCATATAGTTTACTCAAAAATTCATTCTTTAGTATTTACCATTTCGTGGATTATGCTGGTTCTTAAAGTATAATTCATACATGATTTATTATTCTTTCCCAAAAGTAGTGAGTATAAATTTGCCATTTCATTCTTCCATTTGACTAAAACTATTTCAGTATTTGGTCATCACGTAACCTTTTTCAAAGTAACTAACTAAAGCCATGTCATCTTATTTTATGTGAATTTATCCCAAATCAACGTTGTACTTGATTAAAAAAAAGGGTGTTCAAAATTCAACAGAATCATCCAACACAGTTTTGTTGAGTGAAAAAATAGGATCAATCATTTTTGCCTAAAAACTTCAACAAACACAACACATTGTAACAACAACAGTAGTTCCCTAATTTCATCGTCCTTCATCCAAAGTCAATAAAAAAATTAAGTCTTGCATTACCAAGACAACAAGGCTCATCTCATTTACTGTTATCAAACCAGGTGCTAACCCTCGAAAAAAAGTTCATTGGAAAAATAACACCATTGGGTATGGATACTGTGGCAATCATCCTCAACCTCTATGTAATCCCAATAAAACTTCTTATAATTTTAAAAATAAATTTTGAATATTAAATCAAATTTTTATTTCTCTGCCACCTTATGAATAACTTTGACGTTTATGGTCCTTGTCACTATTTCAGCACTGCCCAACCATGTCAGGTCACTATTCACAAACGACGTTTACCACAACTTAACAGAAAAGGCATATGTGATACATTTTAACAAAATTAGGAACCTAATTGAGACTTCTAAAAAAAAGGGACCAAAATGAGATTTTGGAACGAAAATAGGAACCAAGGACATAATTAAACCAATTAGATAAGAGTAATTGAGTCTATTCCCTAGTAGTTGGATAGTGTAAAAATATTAAATAAGGGTATAATTGTGTTATACCAACGTACAACGACTAATAAATAACTATATAAAGACTTCAAAACCAATAAAGAATGACATATGCAAACCAAAAGAGGGGTATAATGGCAAAATTAACTAACCGAATCGAAAATGGCAAAAAATCAAAACAATAGACAAGTGTTACGATAACAAAATGTCTATTAAAGGAAAAATAAAATTAGAAATGACAAAAAATTCAATTTTAGGACAACAGAGACAAAAAATTAAATATGGATAATTGAGTTTATTTCATAGTAGTTTGTTTTTTTAGTTTTATAATTTATTTTAACATTAGATGAACTATTTGACATCCTACTTTTAGGAGTATTTTGAGCATTAAGAAAATCAACTATTGTATTTGTAAAGAAAGACAATTTCAAACATAAAATAGTGGATTGTAAAAATTCTTTTTGAGTTAAAAAGTATTGATTTAACGGAAAAAAGAAAGGTGTGTGTAAAAAATATTGTAATTATTAAATTTGATTAAATTTAGGTTTTTGAACATGTTATTCAAATTTAAATGTAGTCTTTTTGAGTTAGAAAAATATTGATTTAACAGAAAAAAGAGATGTAAATGTTTGTGTAAAAAAAATTGTAATTATTAAATTTGATTAAGTTTAGGTTTTTAAAAATGATATTCAAATTTAAATGGAATTTTTTTGAGTTAGAAAAATATTGATGTAATAGGAAAAGGAAACATAAATGTGTGTGTAAAAAAAATATTGTAATTATTAAATTTGATTAAGTTTACATTCTTGAAGTTGATATTCAAATTTATTTAAATAGATTTTTTGGGATCTTGAAAAAATAGGTTAAGTCGATGTCCATTAATCTTAAAGGTTGTGTTTGATGGTTCATTTTTTGATCTTTGTTCTCCATAAGGATAAATATAAGGAACAATAATGGTCCAATCTATAAGGAACAAAGTTAATTTTGATTGAAACAACAAGAATTTTTGGCGCACTTTAAACTCCTTCTTAGTTGTTATTCTTCAATCATGGAAATGTTTAGTCCTTTCTTTGTAAAACTTAGTTTTCATAGGCAGCTAGTCTAATCTCCTCATGTTCTTGCAATTGAAGCTTCATTTCTTGTCCTACTTCCTCAAAATCGAAGTTGTATGCTTTGACAACCTATTATGTCATATGCTCAATATCTAGTGGTAGATGACCTGCCTTTTCAAAGATAACTATAGAAGAAGACATATCCCTATAGGTACCTTGTATGCAATTTTGTGTGTCGAAAGAGCATCATCTAAGCGTTTGGTCCCTATTAGAGATTCCAATTTGTCCATTAGTTTGGCAATGATAGGGTGTAGCAACTCTAGGAATCACCCCATACTTTTTAAGCATAACTTTTAGCAGCTTATTACAAAATTGTGTTCCATGTTTACAAACTAAAGCTCATGGCACTCCAAATCTACAAAATATATTGGTTTTGACAAAACTTATCACCATACGAGAATCAATAGTCCTTGTAGCTACTCCTTGACAAAATATATTGAATAATGGAATTCACAAACCTCGAGAATAAAGGAGTTAGCTACTCCTTAAAATTTTGAATACTAGAATAAGAATAAAGATGAATTCCTTCCAGCCTTCAGAATGTAAAATATTTCTACTTATCTGTAAAATATTAAATATGTAAACCAAATACGTACCTTTTCCAATTTTATTAAATAAAACCTAAAATATCTAAAAATATAATAATAAAATGACAATAAAATATAAAAATAAACAAAAAATAAAACATGATAATGCCAATTATCAGTTATGTCAATATATAATGTTCTTGTATAACTAAAGATGCCTAGACAATACACTTAGACAAACACTGGACATAGAAAATATTAATAAGGTCAAAGACTTCAACAAACTAGAATATATAACCATTATATGACCAATGTTCTTTATTGTGAATATACATTTTTGTTTAATTAATGTGTGTTTAATGAGTTTAATCAAAATATAGCAAAATCACAATTAATACAAAATAAATAACACTTGCATTGAAGCAAATAAAGTTATTAAACGACCATGCCATTAAAGACCCAAACAATGCAAACTCAATTGAACTCAATAAGAGAATACATTGACCAGATGAGTCAACATGATATCGTAATACACTAAACTCTTCTCCTACAAGCAGTAGACAAGTCAAAGTAGAAGTGTTAGATGAGTCAACACAAGCACAACAAGGTACTAGACAAGTCAAACTCAACTCGTGTAGCTGAAAGTTGAATGGTGGTAGAATTTTATATATGATGAGACTTTTTATGTTGGTTATCACTACAACTATTATAGTAAGTGGGAGTGGTGACAATTTTATAATAAAGTACAAAAGTTTCAATGTCAGTTATCTCCCTTTGAGTTTGTCTATTGGGTTTAATCCCCTAACACTTCTAGATCTCCTCCTCTTCCCACTCATGAGGCATGGACTTGACAAAATAGAGAAGAGTGTGCTATGATGATCCGAGACTTGCATGCTCAAGTCAAGGATAACATAGAAAGGAAGGTAGGGCAATACCAAAGGTTTGCCAATAAAGATAGGAAAGAAGTCACCTTTAAAGAGGGTGATTGCGTTTGGCTCCACTTGAGAAAGGAGAGGTTCCCTACTCAAAGGAAGTCTAAACTCCACCTTAGAGAGGCCTCTAACTCTACTTCTTTGTCTTTATTTTTCATTTCTTTATGTTGACTTTTCCTAAGTTTAATTTTGTTGAGTTGACTTGGGTTGACTTCTTGACTTGACTTAAGTTGATATGTTGACACTTTTACTTGTTTGTTTTGTAGATTTGCTTATACTAAATAGGATGAGGATAACACTACATGAAGGGGCATATGTAAGTTTGAGAATGGTAAAGAAAAATGGTTGGGTGAAGGCGAGATTGATGGGGCTGTAAGCATGTATGGAATCTATGAATGAGGGTGGAAGAATGAAAAATCACGGTGTAGGAAAATTTTATGCCGGTTGTGGTAATAACCGACATAGAATGTGAACTTTCTATGTCAGTTGTATCTTTGTTGATTCGAGAACTGACATAGAAAGCATTTTTTAATCGGTATAGAAAGCCTTTATTGCACTACTTTGCATTATTATTTTTATAATCATTTTCATGGTCATTATTTACATGTTATTATGGGTGGTGGCATGCATGGTCACTTGGATCCTCTTCTGCATCTTCAAGCACCAAATTAGTGTTAGAAAGGATAGATCCAACTACTATAAATCATATTACCATTTTTGGGCTCATTGATCATAGTTGTGAACAAACCAAGATCCATCTCATCGGTCCATTTTGTGAATATACAAATATGTTGGCTATAATATGGTGGTTATTATTTCCCCTCTTCATAATGATAAAAAAGGAAAAAAAAAACATATAGTGAAATGTAATATAATTAACATTAAATATTTTTTTAATTTATTTGTAACCATGGATAAAAACCTTAACAATCTTATATAAAATTAAACTAAAGTCATTCCAAACTAAAGGATCACAATGTTTGTGGTCCTTCTTAGGATCTACCAAGTTACCATTCATAGAACTTATAACAAGAAACTATGCTTACAAATCATCCTTCTATGCAAGGA
>Ga0099823_1002720_pt1 | contig 16205 bp, 11 predicted proteins | sample CowpearedBW_FD_76831 | JGI IMG/M metagenome (GOLD analysis project Ga0099823, IMG submission 76831) | Root nodule microbial communities of legume samples collected from California, USA - Cow pea red BW | ecosystem: Host-associated > Plants > Roots > Nodule | place: USA: California | collected...
AAAGCTTATATGAACATATTTGAAGCATTATACAAAGATAAGCATGAAACATTGGAAAAAGTCAAGAGAAGTGTGAAAAGAATATAAGTGTAAAGCATTAGACAAAGCCAAACAAAACGTTAGATGAAAATAAGAGCGCTAGACATACTACAAGTATAAAGTAAAAATGGACTTTACAAAAAGATCAAACGACAAGAACAAGTGAAGTAGACACGTTATACATGTTGTTTTCACATAACACTTTGAACTGTGAGATCGTCTAATCTTCGTATATATGTATTGACTCACATCCTAAAGATGGCACTGTATAACAAATCATCTTTTTGACTTTTTATAATCATTTTAGTGTTGTCAATACTACAAAATAATTTTTGGAGAGAAATTTGTTGGCAATTGATTTCTCCACCTCATAGAATTTCTTCTCCCACCCTATCAAAAACTTTCGAAAAATGCTTTCCATTAAAGGAGGGGATGTTTGACTTCCTAAACAAATTTTCCAAAAGTACTTATCGAGAAAATAAATTCCGAAAGTGATGAGATATAGGAAGAAAATGATGGGATGCACGAAGTAATTTCCAAATTTGTTTGCGCCTAATATGTTGAATGTTATAGAAAATGTGTTGACATAGAGGCAAACATGCTTTGAAAAGCATTGCACAAGGACAAATGAACAATCATACAAGCTCCAAAAGATCCTTTAATGGACGTTCATAAATAGAAGACATTCCATGCATAAAAGACTAATGTTCTACGCATGATTCTATGTGAATTGAATTTGTTACATGTAAAAGAATAAAAAAAACTTCTAAGTCTTGAAATATAATAGTCTATTGCACGGCTTTAACAGAGAAAGTTTTCTTTGTAAATTCTAAATCAGCCTCGTGAACAAGGAGCAATACTTTTTGTGAGAATTTTCTTCTAATCTTTAAACAACTTTTATTGTATTACCAAGAATTACATTGTGTATTCAACCAATAGTTGACGTAGTAGTCACATTTTATCTTTGGCAAGACAAAGCAAATTACCAAGATTAACTTTGTGTACTTTTAATCAATTTGATTAGTGGAATTATTTACAGTTTCTACAAAAGAACTAGATATAATGTAACTCAAGTGAATAAAAATAGAAGTGTTACATTGCTGTTTCTATGGTTCGTGCACAAGCTCTTATTTGGCTTTTATAAATGCTCTGTAAAATATTTGTGAACCTTTTTCAAACTATTAGACAACCTCATTTGAGTGTCTAATAAATGACTTACAAGTTGTATTCAACCCCCCTTTTGGAGATAACTTTTTATTTCATTTGATATCAGAGTTAACCACTTACAGTTAGTTCTTTGTAGAACATGAGAAATCGATCCAACATCACGATGGAAAATGAAGAGCAAGCCACCAACAAAACCACCTTTGCATAAGGTAAAAAGTTCAACTACTAAAAGTAAAAAATGATCATTTTCTTTGAATTACGTCATATAGCTTTGGACCTTGGTTGGTGCAACAATGAGATATTATGAAAATTAACCTGGTGTTCTGATGAAAAGATTCTGTGACTAGGACTAATTGGACTGGTACATTTAAAAGAGTTTCCTCATTCTGTTCTTATCTGTTTTCAATAAGTAAAATACAAGTGCTGCTCATATATTATAATTGAAAGTCAAATGAAAATTTAACCAATGAAGTAATAGAACTTTCCCTTTCACACTGAAATTGAAATGAAATGCAAAGTAGAGCTCAAGAGCTATAAAACACAAATATAATATGAAGGATAAACTAAAGAGCTTTTTGAATGCTTCATGGCTACTTCAAGAGTCCAAAAGGCGATCCATTACCAGTTTCATAACTCTAGGAGCATCAACTGTCACAGCTACCTTTACTGTTGGCTTATTCGACCATTCATGGATTTCACCAAACCTGGCAATGAAAGGAATAAAGATGAAAAAATTAACTGAGTTTGTAGTACATGGTGAAGAAAAAAACATTCACAAAAAATGATTGTGTAACTCCATTTCATTAACCATCCATTACATTGTTCTTTTCATTGTTGAAAGCCTTTAATCAAAAAGACCTTCTACAAGGTACTCCAAAGGTTAGCATGCCTCCTCATTATTTCTTTGAAGTGTTTGTCACTAAATTATTCCCTAAAAAATCTAAAAAACCACTGTGTTCATCCTTGTGAAGACTGAATTGGTGACACAAAGTACCAATATGGTGACGGCTTAATCTTCGGATGATCAAGTAAAGGGTTCATTCAGAGAATTAACAGAGTATAAAGGAAAAGGAAAGGAAGATATTTTCTGGGCCAAATGGAAGAGAGAAGAGCAAAGGAGAATTTATTTCTCGGACTCTAATACTTTAACAAACTTTTTTTTGACAAAATTTGACAAAATTAGCTTTTTAGCACACAATAAAGCTTTTTCTTCTCTTTCCAAATCACATCAAACATTTCTTTCATTCATTGAGGCGCTGTCAAGTATACATAGTCAAAAGTTTGTCAACAAAAATTTGTTAAAAAATAATTTTCCATATACTAATTGAAAGGTGAATTAATAGTACAGATATTATATTAATTGTATGAACATTACCACTTGCACATGTATATTGATGGGACAAGTATAAGGGTCATTACAGATAACTACTTAATCTTATAAACCCTTTTAATAAATATAATTTTCAAGCAATCCTCAACAAAGCTATGTTCTACATGAAACAAATAAAGAAAATTAGATTATGTGGGAAAATAAATCTTTACTGATGATTTACACCATTTGGGACCAACAAGTTTTCTTGACCTTAGTTCATTGTAGCAACATAAATTTCAAACAAATTACAATAACACCTCTTCATAATTATTGAATTGCACATAATGCTCATGTTTTTTAATGTTTAAAACAAATATTCTTATAGGAGTACACATTGTAATAATTAAGGGAGATTTGTGTAATGTATGAGTAGTATCAGTATAATTCATTGAAAATTACAAAGGGGTTTTCTATAGATATCTAAAATGGAGGGATACTCTTAAAAAAATTTTGGACATCAAAAGCATAATATCAAGTGCATAAATCTGACAAATTAGAAACATAATTGGAAATGTTAATACCCTAAGGTCCAAAACCCTTATGATTAATGGTTTTGAATGCTGTTATGAAGATTAACAAATTATTGAAGTTTTGCTGTCACAGAGATGATGTTTTTTTGGCTTAGTCTTGTGAGTTTATGTTATGCTTTGAAGTGCAGATCCTTGGCTTGAAATGAGAAGGATTAAGAGTAAACTGATAAGTGCAAGATAAGAAATATTAGAACAAAGGCTTAAAACATGAGAGGACTGAAGAGTTCTTTTGAAACTAAGAATAGAAGCTCAAAAGGTAATGCTACGAGCCCAAGAATCCTGATGAAAGATGAGAAGGGAACATATAGAAAAGTTCATTTCTGCACTATTTTGATGTTCTTGAGAAAAACATTCTGAACAATAAGAAATCTAATACTAACTTAACAAGCTATTTTGCATGATTTAAGTATTAGAGCTATCAACAAAGTCAAAGTTAGCAAGCAGACGAACACAAATAACTTAAATTATACTTTTTTCCATAACAAAAAGGTGTGCAAAAACATCACTACACAAGTCTAAGATCTTAACTAAGTCAGCATCTTAGCACGTATCAATCATTTTGCAACACACATGAAACCCGTATAAAGAAATAACAAAACAAAACGCATGAAAATTAGACTTAGTTCTATAGGAACTTGATCCATTTTCATGTGGTTTCTACCTTTTCTGTTTGTTGAAGAGTACTGTGAGTCCCCTTGTAATGCCACTCGTTTGGACTCTGACAACACCTTCTATACAAGTTACAAGTGAAGGATCAACAGCTGCAAGAACCACAGTTGGATCATGAAGGTAAACCCCTGTATACAAAGTAACAATAATTAGTAACAGATTATTAGATCTCTACCAATTCTGCAAGCAGTATGAAGACAAACCTTTGGTATTGTATGACTCCAGATGGTAAGAGAAATATACATCTAAGATTTTGTGCAGGTATTGAGCATATTTTCCTTTTGAATTTGCCAAAATTTCTCTATCAGAACCTGGCAATTTTTGTTTTTTCGATGAGTGAACCAGAACAATGGTCAGTCTGCTGCCACAGAAAGTTAAATGACATACAACATAATTAAAATAGAACCATGCTGATGCTGTTTATCCTATGTTAGCTTTTAATCAATACTAAAATGTGTAAGTAACAGAACAGCAAATTTCAGAGTAGGTTTCACAAAACCATGATTTCCAAATATTGTGGATGGATATCATTCATAAACCTTCACCAAAAAGTTTAAACTTTGTAAGAGATGGCCATTGATGACTATCAAAGGAGAAAAAGAGGTTGTTGAACTTAGTCACAGCTTTTGGAATGTCATAAGAACCTTAGGAGAACCACACCACAAAACCTAGCTATCATAGTTCAAGGGCCTAAGGCCTTATAAACCCCATACTAGAATCTCATACTTTAAATATAGGACTCCCTCCGATGCCTGGGGAAAACACAACATGCTTCAATAGAAAAAAACTTATTCTCAAAAAAATTTTGGGGTGTGATAGAAAGTAAATGTACTATACAGTAATCTATTTCACTATTTATCCAGCACATTTCTCTAGGTTAGGCTAAGCTAAAGTTTATATGAGAAAACTTATTAAGTTATTTCTTTGACTTGGATAAAATGACTACACAAGTATAGAAAATACGAGCAAGGGAATTTGTGAAAGGGGTACTTGTCAGTATAACTTGATGGGTAACATTTATCCCCACTGCAAGTATATCTGCCCCACTTGTAAATACAACATCTGCAGCATCTGGATCACCAAATATCTAGAACCAAATCAAACCAATGAGTTAGACAGATTGAGTTGTGAATGATATAATATTTTTATGGAAATTATTAAGAATTTGAATACAGGATGGAACACTAACATTGGCTTCAGCTGCTGGATTCACATTGCCATTTACTGCAAAAGCTCCCCCAAGAATAACAATCTGGGCAATGTTCTTTGCAAATTCTGGATCCAGCTGCACAGCCTGCAAAAATATAATATTGTCATGAAATGAAACACAGAATGATGAGTAACATGAAAATGCCTTATTGGGAAATTGTAGATATATCATACCAAAGCAATATTTGTAAGCGGGCCCAATGCCACCACAGTGACTTTCCCAGGATTAAGTTTTGCTTGACGAACCAAAAAAGCAGGACCTGATTCTTCAATGGGCTTCCCCTTTGGTGGAGGAAAATTTTGGTTGCCAAGTCCATCTGCACCGTGGACAAAATCTGCAATACGAAGTTTTGTTCCTTTCTGCATAAAGAGACATGGATGACAACAGTTAGCAGAGTCAAGTGCAATGAAATACTGCAGAAGAAGAACTTTTAATTTCATACTGCTAACATGGTTCTACTTTTTCAGTGAGGCGATAAACTACAGTGCATTCCAAAATAAAGAAAACAGATATCGAAAGACAGCAAAAATAGTTTATTTATCCGTAGTAAGTAAGCAAAGTGATAAAACTGTAAACAAATTAGTAATACGCATTTGTTCTTCACTGAAAATTTCAAGTGTGCTGACAATATAATACAAATAGTATAAAGTACCCAAATTATACGATTATTGTATAGGCATTCAATTAAAGATCAAAATACATATTAGTTCTAAATGCTCATATAACATTCAAAGCAATTCCAAAACAAAAGCGATAAAGATCAAAGTATGACAGACTTACAGTTAATGTCAGATGTGATCCTTCTGCCACGGGTATATCTGTTCTTCCAGCAACCTCCAACTGCATATGCAAGTAGAGTAGGAGGCTTTTACCATTAATAAGTTAAGGGTCAATTTCATTCACCACAGAGAACAAACCCTTTTGAGAAACGGTACCAATGTTCTTACCAAATGCAAGGCATTTCTGGTTGCCAGAGTGGTGTAAACATTTCCATAGATGGTTGTGAGTCCAATAACTTCAACCTCTGGTGACTGTAGAGCAACGAATATTGCCATGGCATCATCTACACAAACCGGTGGCAATTCTCAGAGAAACAAGGAATTGCATAAACCAAGCAGACAAAGTGCCCAATTGATAAAAGAAGAGTCAAAGTTTGTTCTGAGATCAGAGCGGAGAAACGGAAACTCACGACTTCAAATTGGTTTGGATTAGCAAAAATACAACAAAGTTAAAAGGAAAAAAGAAACAAATTGAAAGACAGATATGTGTGTTACGTTACCGATGCCAGGGTCGGTATCAATTATGATCTTCTTTGGTTCCATATCAGGTGCCATGTCTGTCAGAACTAATTACTTGAGATGTTTCAGAGCCAAATCAGATTCAGAATTGAAATTGATGCTATTATCTCTTATTGGAGTGGAGAATACAAAGATAAACATGCCAATGATTATTTATTCTAATTACCAAGGTAATCCACATGCGATGGGTAAAGAAGCATGATGTTACGGGAATGTAATGTGTTTGTTTGGTCTCAAAAACATAAAATAATATCGTACACTGCAATGAGCAATCAACACCAATATTAAAAATCAAAAGAGATTAACCTTTGGTGATATGTTGGGTTGGGTCTTGTTTTGTTTTGTAGTGAAAATTAAGGTAGTGAGAGAAAAGGACTCAAACTTTGCCCTTTGTACTTTCTCAAATGCCTATGTACCAAACTTTTATTTATGTCACCTATCCAACCAAAGTAATCTTCCTTTATTAGGCAAACAAACAGAAGAATTTTAACCAAATAGATTATTAATAAAATAGATAAATAGTATAAGGCCCTCTTTTTCGGCCCTAATATTTAAGGGGTTGCCCCAAAGGTAATGGGCCTAAGGGTTGGCGCATAGGGTGTTCAAGGCTCCTAAGGCAGCCAAACCCTATTCTTGCAAAAACAGTTCCCTCACACTCTCCCTTTCTCCACAAAGCTCTGTTAGGGTTTAATCCCAATCTCGATCCAATGAGCTCAGTTTCGTCTTTTAGCTTCGTGTAAGTTTCCTACAACTCATACCTCTCCTTTCCGTTCGTATGTTCAGATTTCTAGTTAGGGTTTTGTCGTGAGCTTATGTTAAAACTCGCTTCGCTATTCTTTTCCAGCTCGTTAATTTGTCCCTAGAGCTATTGTGTTCCGCTGTTGGAGTCGAACTCTTCTTCTAGCCCTTTCCAGGTAAGGGGAAGTTAGGGTTTACTGTTTTATTGCGTTTTTCCCACCTACTTGGGTTTTGTCTCGTGAGTTTGATGTTTGGTTGCCATTATAATTGTCCGGGAGCTGTTAAAAATATGGTTTGGTTCGATTTGGATGCATGTGCCTGCGCAAACAGTGGAGGGTTCTAGTTTTTTCGCCCAAGCGAGTGTGTCTCGCCTAGGCGAGATTAGCAACAACTCGCCTAGGCTACTTGCGCGAGCTGTCGCTCAGGCGACGAGCTCTTGCTTTGAGCGAGAGCCCATCTCGCTTAGGCGAGGAGGTCTCGCCTAAGCGAGAGGGCGCGACAGCGCCACTATTTCTGATTCGAGCCCTTGCCTAGGCGAAGCAAGCTCGCCTGAGCGAGGCCCTTATGCTTGAGCGAGGGGCTGAGTTGCTCTTTGGTTTCTTTGTTTTTGGATATTGATCATATGTTTAGACTGATTATGCCTTTTAAAGTATGAATTGAGTGACTTTGTATGAATAAGATGAATTATGATTTGTGGCTTATGAGTTTAACTTGATTTGGGTATGACGTACGTATGAGATGATTCATGGACTAAAAATGATGAACTTTGGTATGGTTTTGGAATGGGAAATGATTGAAGGTTGGATATAAAGGTTGGCATGAGATGTATATGCATGATAAATATTACTCGGTTAGTTGAATATGATTTATGTGTGGTTAGGCGTAATTCCTTGAAATCTCTAGGTGAGATTTCAGGGTGGTGCCTCAGTTGGTCGGGACGTAATTCCATGACTCCTGTTAGTGGGAGTCATGGTGGTGCCCCATCTATATAATTTAGTAAGGATTCAAGGTAAGGTTGCATCCTAACACTCTAAGGAGTCAGTTAGTCTCATATAGAGCGGACTGACTCTTGTGGTGAGAGTAGCAGGAGGCCTGAAACTCATTAAGGGCTAACCTTGTGTGTGGGGGATTGAGACACTACAACACATAGCTCGGGGGTGAGCAAGGAAATCCACCACAAGTGCAAGCATCCACTGAATCCGACTAAATTATATGTATCCGGATGAGTCGAGTCTGAGTCTTAGTGTATTGCTTGAAAAGTCATAACATGTTTGGGTGACTTATATTTCATGGATTGTGAATTAGCATGTAACTGGGTGTCAAACTGTTTTTCTACTCTAGCTTACCCTTTTGTTTGTGTGTGTTCTGTTGTGTGGTTTTCTCTTCTTGTGATGATCATCAACTCGTTGATGTGAGCAGATGCGAGGAACACCCGTGGTCAATAGGGAGGTAATGGTTCCGCTGCATAACTTGTTGGGGTGGATTCTGTTAGTTGGGCCCTTCTCTAGAGCTATGGCCCATGTGATTCTGCCCCTTGGGATTTATTTCCAAACACTGTTGTTTTATCATTGTACTTGTTATTGGCATCGTGGTGTGCCATTTTCCCATTCGAATTTCCTTTGGATAATTGTAAGGAGTAAGGCTTAAACTCCTCGACTGTGTTTCTATATTATTCTGTGTGACGCTTCCTTTAATTATGATTATAAATTAAATGGGGTGTTACAAATAGCAATCTTAACATATTTAATTTGTAATCGCTCTCTTAAGACAAAAATGTTAATTTTTTAAATTTTATTTAAACATTATTAATAATTAAAGCAACTACATATGTATTTTATATTTAATAATTATCGTTTTTATTAAGGAAAAAAATTAATTTTAATATATAATTAACATTAAGAAAAATATTTTACTTTTTATTTTTTCTTCTTTATAAATTTAAAATATTGGCATTAGTAAATATTAAATATCAAACTGTACTTAATTATATTCATTACTAATGAATTAAATTTTAAGTATTATTAACAGAATTAAAATCATTGTATTAATAATATTTTTTTATTATATTAAGAATAACATACGCCTACTATTATTATGTAGAATTTGTTATAAAATAAAACTAATAAGAGAGAGAAGAAGGAGAGGAAGAATAGAGAGTGAGAGGGTAGGGGGAGCAATTTCTGTTTGTATGTGTGTCTTATTACTGATAGAACGAGTCTTATTTATAGATACAACATAGTAACCCAGAAAAGATATAAATCAAATAGTTAATACAAAATATTACATAAAGAGTAATGAATCATATGAGTATCAATCATACCAATCATATGAGTAATTGTATCAAATCAATGGACGGCCATTAATTCATAACAGAATTAACTATTTAACTTAATAAAATATAATAAAATAGTATAGAAATACATACTCATTTTTCATAGGGATACCAAGATACATGTGATATCTACCAAAATTATTATTATCATTAACTTTATAATGTAAATTTGACTTCTTAACAAAATCGTTTCGTAGACAATCTTATTCATGTTATAGAAAGGAGAAGTAAAAATTGTTACCATATACCAATGTTTTAGGCCCATTTTTTTGTGATTTTTAGGGTTAGCTTTCTGTGTATATATAACATATCTCTTATAACATTTTATACCCACTCAATGATACACAATCCTCTTCTTCATATATTTCTTTGTGTTTTCTACATGGTATCAAGAGTCCAAACAAACACTCAACGATACACAATCCCCTTCTTCATATATTTCTTTGTGTTTTCTACATGGTATCAAGACTCCAAACAATCCATGATTGAGAAGGCATTCTTGTAGTAGTTCATTTTTCTTAAGCTCTAAGACTCTTCTTTTTTCAAATTTTATGATTGAGAAGAAATTCTTGTCATAGTTCCTCTTTCCTAAGCTCTAAGCCTTAGGCCTCTTTCACAATTTTTCAAGATCGCAATTTTGTTTTCTGCTTTGAGGCAATTTTGGAGGTTCTGCATCATAATATTAGGTTTGTATGTGATTATATTTCAGTTGTTAAGGCAAAACCGATTGACACCAAAGCCGATGATTATGCTACTACTTTAGAGGTATTGGAAGTTGATAATTCTGGTCAATAATTTTGTCACACACTTGATTGGCGCTCAATTGACAAAATATCATACTACAAATGAGCAAATGAGGTATGATATCACTTATTATTAGCATAGGAAATTAGATTTGCTTCCCAACCATATGCCAACGTAGCCTTGCAATATCAAGGTACGTCATCACCAAATATATCATTTGACAAATGGATCATTGACTCAAATGTCACTAATCATATGTCACATCATTTGTCTTTTTTTTTTTTGTTTCGTTATCACCTAACTCATCCATGTCAATTGCAATTGCTAACGGTGATTCAGTTCCATTATCTAGTATTGGTTCCATTATCGCACATCTTTGTCTCTGTCAGATGTTTACTATATACTTGGTTTTGTTATGAATCTTTCTTTTGTTTGGAAAATATGTGATTCTGGATATAATGTGTGTTTCTCTCCATCTAAATGTTTTGTACATGACCACACATCTCAGAAGGTGATTGAGATAGACTATAGGGAAGATAAACTCTATGTCTTGAATCAGTTCAAGAAATCAATAGTTACAACATCTAATATGGATTTATCTTTGTTTCATTTGTTTTTTTCTTATTCACCTTTTTATTTGTTGCATTCTGGTTTGGGTCATGTTTCTACATTTCGTTTAAAATTTTTAGCGTATACGTCTTGGATACGCTAGAAAGTTTAGAAAGTTGATATTTCTTATTGTAGTGGTTGTAAACTGGAAAATTTTTCCACTTTACCTTTTAATAAAATTGTTTATTCTTCGCTTGCTCCTTTTAATGTTGTGCATTCTGATGTGTGACCTACTCTTGACCTCATTTAATGTTTAAATTTGGAAATTTAATTAATTTTTTGTGCTTAAAAGATTGATTTAATGAGGATTTGTAATAATTGGACTTATTGAGTTTGTGAGATAAAAATGAATTATAAAGTGATTTAGTTGCATAAAATATTCTTAGATATTTTAACGTTTGTTGATGTAGCTGAAGTAATTTGGTGTGAAATTAAATTGTTTCAAGTTGCAAAATAAAACCAAAATTAATAAATTTTGAAAAGAAATAAATCATGAGCTAAATGCACTTCTAAATTACATATACGTTCATTTTTTCATAATTGGGTCATACAATTAGCTTTCACTATTATACTCCCTAAATTACTAACTTTCACCCCTCCTATCACTTAAACTCAACCTGTGTATCCTCCACTCAATAAATTGTCCAATCAAAACCCACCATATCATCAGTCGTCACTCAAATATATGAACCAATCACATCATGGCATATCATCATCTTCGATCTCCCAACACAACCTGCAAATTTTGAACCCTAGCCACCATGCCACCTGCAACCATAATACCACGAGAAATCCAGTGCCTCCATCAGACCTCGCCGCCACCGACGACGCTGAAGACATAATCATGTACAGGACAGCCATCGCAATCAGCAAGAATGACGCCAACAACAACGCACCTGTGTTCGAACCCACACGTTAACCATTCAACACCTACTGCGCGCCTGAAGCAGCAGCCACCATGGAAGCAACACTTCATCCACAACACAGACATGTACCTGCGATGAAGTGTAGTTCAATGTTGGAATCCACTAGTGCCTGCATCTGGAGCAGAACAGAACGTGACCTTTCCACATGAAACCCTAAACGCAAATCACAACAACCATGATGGTAGCCCTCGCGAATCCTGAACAGCGCTACCAACATCTGCACCTTGACGTAAACCACATGCATTGTGAATCCATCACCATTCGCAGATCTGCACAAAATCAACCATCAAACGCGCAAGAAACACAACATCGAAGAACCAAAAACATAAAACGAGCAACCCACAAGCCCTTGCGAACCCAAACCACGTCGTCAACCGCGTCTTCAACCTATACCTTCAATCAGCAACGTCCACCCACCACGTGGAAACCTCGAGGGAGATATAGAAAGAGTTGCCACGTGGCAGATTCACATTGGATGATCAAAGTATAAAATTCTAAAGTCCGTCAAAGTTTGGTTCAGATTTCAAATTCTCGTCAAAGTTAATTAAAGGAAGAGAGGTTAAACCACAAACATTGATATTTTTGAATTTTTCAACAAATTTGTATTGTAACAAGGTCACAAGGATTGAATTGGAATTTTGAACAAGATTTAGTTATCGATAATTATTTAGGTATTTTTAGATAATTAATTAAATAATATCAACTAAGAATATCTTTTAGATATTTTCAAAATCAATAAAATTTGTTAATTATTTGAAAGATATTATATCAAAAAATAAAATATTTTAATAGGGAAAATAAAGTCTTAATCAAGGTTTATATAAAGAAATCCATAAGAGCATAAGAAAGACACTACTTAGCATCTCTCTAGTTTTTGTCGTTACCATCCGTCACATCATTCTTTCTTTCGATTCCCTTTTTCATATATTTCTTTTCATCTATCATGTATTCCACTTCATCCATGGAGGTCTAAGCTTCAAAGGTTGATTCTACTATAATTTCTTAACTGAGTTTTGAGGTTAGATGAATAAATTTTGTGTTCTTTTGATTCTTGTTGTGATTTATTTTCATCTATGTCTTTTGATTCTTAATCTAGTAAAAGCAATGATTTTTACATTGTAGTAAGTTAGTACACTATTAAATCTATATAACATAACAATCATATGAGTCTAAGAATTTTTACTATAATCAAATATTGAAAATTAATTATGTGTTCGTTAGGAGACGACTTAGGGTTAGCTTAACCCTATCTAGTTTGTTCATTACTATCTTGCCAATATTGAAGTTGCTATAATTAAGTAGTGGTAATTTGATCACGTCAACGACAATGTTACCAATCCATCAAAGAAGGTTCTAGATATTATGTCTATTTCATTGATGATTTTACTCGTTTCACTTAGATCTATCTTATGAAACGTTGGTATGATTATCTCACAATTTTCAAAAATTTAGTGCTCTTATAAAGACCTAACACTTTGTTACCATTAAAACCTTTCGTTGTGACTTGGAGGGTGAATACACTTCTAATGATTTTACCACTTTACTTGCCTCTATTAGAATTATACATCAGACTTCTAACACTAAACAAAATGACGTTGCTAAAAGAAAACATTGTGATCTTGTTGAGACTGCAAGATCATTCTTGTTATCTGTCGATGTTCCAAGTGTCTTCTAAGGAAAGCTATTCTTACTGCAACTCATGTTGTGAATCAGATCCTGACTTCATATAATTTTTGTTTGTCTTCTTTTGAAAAATTGAATGGTCTTGCACTTGATTACTTTGATTTGTGTGTTTTTGGATGCACCTGTTTTGTTATAAAACCATATGTTGAGTGTACTAAATTATCAGCTAAGTTTGCTTTGTGTGTCTTTTTGGGATATGGTCTTGCTCCAAAGAGATATCATTGCTTTGATCTAGTTAGTCAAAAATTGTATGTCTCACGTCATGTTGTATTTTTAGAACATAGTACATTCTTTTCTATTTCAGATAGCTCACGTTATTTGAATAAATTTGATGTCATTAAAATTGATCCTTTTTATATTGATGACACTACACCTACTTATGCACCAACTTTAGAACCTGTCTTAACACCAATTACAGACACAACACCAGAGGTTGTACTTGTTGATTCCCTTACTACGCCTACTCAATCATCTCTTGAGGTTGTAGTTCCTCTGCCACTTGTTCGACCTAGTCATAATCGTAAGTCTACTCAACTACCAAATTTTGTTTATTCCTCTTAATTTGGTTCATTTGCTGCTTTTATTGTCTTTATTCATCGTCTTCATGAGTCTTCACCTTATAGAGAGGTTGTTTGTGATCAACTTTGACATAATGCTGTGGTTGAGGAACTTACTGCTCTACACCAGACTCATACATGGGACCTAGTTCCATTGCCACTAGGAAAATGTCCTATAGGATCTCGTTGGGTATACCGAATCAAGACAAAATCAAATGGTTCAATTGAAAGGTATAAAGCTAGACTTGTTGCTAAAGGATATACCCAAGAGTATGGCATGAATTATGAGAAAACATTTGCTCATGTGGCAAAGATGACTATTATACCTTGATTGTCACTTCTATTTTTCGATGGTAGATTTTTCAAATGGATGTGAATAATGCCTTTTGGAAGGGGATCTACATGAGGAAGTCTACATCATTCCACCACCAGGTGTCTCTCATAAATCTAGTGAAGTTTGCAAACTTCAAAAAACACTTTATGGTCTTAATCAAGTACCCCGTGCTTGGTTTCAAAAGTTTTCTACAATAATTGTCTCTCTTGGTTTTGTTACTAGTAATCATGATTCTACATTATTTGTCAGGGAAACCAATGCATGATGTATTTTTCTATCCTTATATGTTGATGATATGATTATTACTGGTGATGATTTTAATGGAATTGCATATTTAAAAACTACAATATCAAATCGTTTTGCTATGAACGATTTAGGTGTATTGTGTTACATTTTGGGTATTGAGGTTGTTTCTTCTCCTAAAGGTTATTTTCTGTCTCAATCCAAGTATATTATTAACCTATTTGAGCATGCTCGGCTTACTAACAACAAGATTGTTGATACTCCTCTTGAGACAAGTGTACGATATTCCCCATCTAATGGTGTTCCCTTGACTAATTCTACATTATATCAAACTATTGTTGGGAGTATGGTTTATCTCATTGTGACTTGTCTAAACATTGCACATGTTGTTTATGTTGTTAGTCAGTTTGTTTCAGCTCCCACAATAGTTTATTAGGGTTTTATTCTTCGTATTCTTAGGTATGTTCAGAGCACTCTATTTTAGTCTCTTTTGCTTTCTTCTACATCATCTTTAGACTTGCGTGCCTATAGTGATGCAGATTGTAATCGAAAATCCACTATTGGGGGGGTGTATTTTCTCTTGGTGATTCACTTATATCATGAAAGAGTAAGAAACAAGATGTTACGTCTTGATCGTCCATAGAAGCTAAGTATCGCGCCATGGCGTTGACTACCTATGAGGTTATTTGGTTGCGTTAGTTACATGCAAATATGGGTGTCTATTTGAAAGATCATACACCTCTACATTCTGACAATAACAATGTTATTCATATTGCTCGCAACTCTATTTTTCATGAACCAACCAATAATATCGAAACAGATTGTCATTTTATTCGTCATCATCTTCAACGTCATACTATATCTTTACCATTTGTTCCTCCGGCTCTATAGATTGCAAATATATTTACCAAATCACACTCCATTTTACGCTTTTGATTTGTATTTGACAAAGTTTCAATGCATTTAGTCATATCACTGTGAGTTTAAGGGAATGTTAGCATAGACCTATGTTTTCAGTCCATTTACTTGTGACTCTTAAGGTTAGTTTTGTATGTATATATAACACGACTCCTGTAACATTTTATACACACATAATAATACACTATCCCTTTCTTTATATATTTCTTTGATATCTAAAAAAACACATGTCAAATAATAGTAATAAATTTATATACAAATAAAGAAAATAGAACAGTTCTAGACTTTATCATAAGAATATCGCAAATAATATGAATTGATAATTTAGTAACTTATAAATTATATTGTTTAAATTGAACCACATTTTCTAACATTGTGTGAAAATGTTGAAAAAAAAATCACTTTCTAGATCTCCTTGTTCATGTGATTTTGTAGTAGACATAAATGTAATAAAACCATATTATTAGGTATAATAACATACTACAGAAATGTGACTTCGTATCAAGCAATGAAATTTTATTAAATATTGCTTAATGTTAAATAAATAAAAAAAAGGTCGATGTTGAACTCGAAGTTTATTATTCACTTTTTCTATCTCCTTATTAGCGTGATTTTATAGCAAACAATTTTTGTACTTTATATTGTATAAATATAAAAGCTGACTATAATAACATTCATAGATATGTATGGGAAAATGTCATTATTTCACCTAAATGACATCAAGAGTCATTGACATATGGGGAGCCATGTGCAAATAAGTAGGGAGGTGCATTGAGGTTTTTGTACAAATACTAGACAATCATGTAAATATGAGACAACAACTTCAATATACCTAA
>Ga0099823_1002723_pt1 | contig 16203 bp, 9 predicted proteins | sample CowpearedBW_FD_76831 | JGI IMG/M metagenome (GOLD analysis project Ga0099823, IMG submission 76831) | Root nodule microbial communities of legume samples collected from California, USA - Cow pea red BW | ecosystem: Host-associated > Plants > Roots > Nodule | place: USA: California | collected...
AAATACAAAGAACATGCTTTTACAACAATATTACTAGCAAATACAAAACACGCACTATGTTGGACAGGTGTACAAGCAAAGACAAAAACATGTTTCGGTGTTACAAGGAAGTTCACTTCTGATGATAATCAAGGCAAGTTCTCTCTCTTTCTCTCTCTGTGTCGTCCTTTAATCAGTTAACTGAATATTCTTGTCCTTGCTTCTTTGGGATCTCATGTAGTTTGTACTGTCAAGTTTCGCTGGACCTTTTATCTTCTTTTGTTGGGATTTATGCCAGATAGATCTTTTTTGTTTCCCTTTCATGGGGTTTCATAGTTTAGGCGTGTAACTGGCAAGAGAATTCGAGAAAGTTGACATGTATGTGATGTTCTATCTGAGGCATTCAGTTCTTCCAGAAACTGTAAGCGGAATTCTGCACACCCAAAATCGACATGTTCCTTGTCTCTCAATTAACCAACCAAAGTTTTTTTTTTTTTTTAACTGTTGCATTGGTTATATTTCTTGTCAAAAGCTACTTAATGATTGTGGGTTTTCATGACTCCAGTTAACGGTTCTTTGACAATTAGTTTTGTTGTAACTTAGTTCTTCCTGGGAAAGTTTGCTCTTCTTGGGTTTCTTTTCTACTGACAAAAATTTTAGTTGAGTCATTGACCTTTTGGTCTTCTTGCTTTCCTGCTTGAGTTGTGTTTGAAGATGAATGTTCTTTCTCTGTTAATGATAGGGAAATAGAAATATGATTAATAATCAACATTCTACAATGATTTTTGTGGGGATTTTGGCAAGAATTGTTAGAGCTGGTACTTTTCCTGTGTTTCTTCTGCTTTCACACACCTTTTCAGCTAAATTGAAAGATTGGTAATTTGTTGGTCTCGTACGTAGTTTGTTTGTAATGTTGTAATGTTTTGAGTTTGTCTTACTGAATCAACAGATGCTAGATCCACCAAAAGTTGCCTCTTGAAAAAGGTCATTATCAGAGACTAGTAGTAAGTAATGGCGTCAGCAGAAGGGAAGGCACCTTATGCAGCTAAGTGTTTTACTCAAGATTTCCGGATTCCCCTAAATACTTCGGATCATCCTTCACCAGTTTCAAAAAAATTAGTGTCTGATTGGGTTCCTTGTGATTCTACTAATGAACACATTCATGCCCATTCAGTTTGCATGCCCCATGATCTGAATTCTGATAAACTACCAGAAATGAAATGGTGGCTACATGTGAAGAGTGATTTGGGTGATGAAACAAATTATACATGTCAACATCTGAATTCCTACGAGTCTGAATTTGGTGCCTTCTATGCTGAATTGCTTAATAGAAACGTGAAGAGTGGGACAGATCAATTGATCAAAGACTTCGATACTTTGTCTGATTTGGAAATTGATAATTTATCTGTAGAGCAGCCGCGGCATGTTTCTCCTACGTGTATGAAAAACAGCAATACCAGAATGCCAAAATTTGAGGCTTCACTGAATACTGATTTAAATCTTACTCCTAAGAAAAAAGATCAGGGGGAACTATGTTTTTCTGACAGTCGTTTTATGGATTGTGATATTTCCAATTTCTTGGTCTCTGAACAAGTTAAAATGACATCATGTGATCTAGAATCACATTTTTCCCCCCGAGCTGAGGAAACTAGCCCTTGGTGGCGCACTGCTGGAAAAGATGAATTGGCTTCCTTGGTTGCTCGGAAGTCACTTGAGCATATTGAGAATTGTGATCTCCCTCATCCCCATACTAAGCATGTTAGTCTGAGACCTCCCTACCCTAAAGGTGTTGACCATGATAAGATTCTACCATCGTCTTTGAATCGTAAAACCGAGTCTGGTTCTTCTGATGCAGATGGTTATACAACGGGAATATCCACTTCTGATTGCTCATTTCAGGATTCAAGCAAGCTTTCCAGGTAATGGATAGGGGCATAATTTACAATTTTTTACTTGTTTTCTGCAATCTTTGCCATGATGGTCGGTCTATTTTGTAAGAAATTTGATGCTTTCTCGTGTCTAAAATATTGAACTTCCTAATTAACTATTAAGTATGACTAGTGTTTGCACTGTTGTTATTTATAGATGCTAACTACATTGAGGTACCTTGTATGTATGCTGTTTCCACTGCTATTTATTGGGGACTGAAGCTAGTTATCGGTTCCAAACCATACATTTTTCATGAGATATATCAGATAAGGATCACGAAGATGCCATCTCATAATTACTTATGTGGACAGGTTTTAGATTTTTTTTTATTTGTTTCTACCTATGTTTGGCTCTGACTGCTTGTAACATCCCGTTTTAATAGTTTTTATACTATCAAACAAAACATTAAAATTCTGATAATTCAAAGGCAGATGATAGTAATAGGCCAGTATAAGGTACTGATACAGTTATTCTCAAAATAACTATAAATGTACTGCCTATACATACAGCCTATACTAAGAGAGGGTTACAAAACACCCAACATCTAAGCAAAACTAAGGATGGAGTTACTTCTGGAAGCACTCAAACACTACACACTCCTATCCAGGAGGGGTGTATCTTCACCTGCACTCTTAGTTGCTCATGCCAAGCGATAAGGGCGATCATTGCAAAGAGAAAGACACACGGAACAAACATATGCATGAAGGGTAAGCTAACTTAATAAAAAGAAATCATGCAATTAAATAGTTAAGTATCAATCAAGGTTTATCACATTTATCAGAATTGTTCAAACTGCCATAATCATAACACAAAGCCACCATTCTAGACTCGATATCCGGATTATGTAAGTGACATTGGAGCTCTTGGTGGCTTGCACCTGTGACGGTTCCCAAACTCTGTAAAGTTTTGGGCACAAGGGGTATTCACCCAACCACTCCCAGGGTAAGCCCCTTTCTCGTCTATGACGGATCGGGTCTATAGACTAGAACCTCCTGCTACTCCTTCTGACATAATCCATTATACTCTATATGAGTCTTAATGGTTATAGGAGCATCAGGATGCCACCGATTTGAGTCCTCATGTTCTTACATTCACTAAAACCATCATCTTTAGAATTTTCCTTGAAATCCTAATTCCACCACATTCTCATACAGACCAATTTCACACAATTCCATCACACTGACTATCATGCATAAAACTCACATACAAGATAAGCCATTATCACACCAATCCACTTAGCACAACTTCATTTAATCAAAAACAGGGAAGGAACTCAAATTCTGCAGTGAATCTCGCTCAAGCTAGAGGATCTCGCCTGAGCTAGAGAGTTGTCTCGCTTAGGCGAGTCACTTTCGCCTGGGCGAGACTCCAAACAGAGTGTAACCCCAAAATCTGAATGAATTCTCGCTCAGGCTAAGCTGTCTCGCTTAGACGAGATTGACTCTTGCTCAGGCGAAACCAGCTCGCCTAGGCGAGACCTCGTGCAGCATCAGGGGTGAGTTTCTGGTATTTTCGCTCAGGCGAGAGCTGCTCGCCTAGGAGAAACCATCAGAATTTCAATCTGTTTTCACATGCAACCACACAGTTCATGCCACACTCGAATTTCATCACACACAATTGTTCATACTCATCAAACAACACACAATTCATGCAATTCTAACCCTAATCAACGATTCCTTTGCGAAATTAAGTGAGAGTTTAGCTTCCCTTACCTATTTTTGGTGAATGCTTTGGGTGAAAGCAACTTTAGAGAGGAGAAGCAGAATTCCTTAGTTTAACCTAGAGAATTCATCATCCAGACACAGGGAAAGGAGGAACACTTGATTAAACTCAGAACAGGAACATAATTTCGAGTTGAAATCTGAAATTGAACCTCAAAACGAAAATGGAGACTTACCTAGAGGGAGGGAAGCTAAGAGTGGAGGCAGCAAGAAGCTCTGTTGTGGTTGCTCTCCCAGAATCTGTTTCAAGAGCAAGGAGAGATTTAATTATAGGGGAGGAATAAGGTGACTGTGTAGAGAGTGGTGGTGAAGCAAGGAGAGAAAAAGCAAGAGTGTGTAAGGCATTCAGTGTGTTGGAATGAGGGGAGAAGAATAATTAAAAAGGGTTATCACACTGCTTGCCCTTACGGATGTCAAAGTAGTTTTAGTTATCTATCTCATGCTATCAGGGAATTTGATGATATACAAATTTAATTGAATTTAAACCTATTTTTGTATATGAGAACCAACTCATTGTATGAATGTATAGAACTACCAACATGTTTTTGAAATAACATATTTTATGAATTTAATTCGGGTTAAATATGTTTTTGGTCTTTCAACTTTTAGTGAAAATTGGAATTAGTCTCTCTTGGAAATCTTGAACCAATTTAGTCCCTCAACTCTGTAAATGCGTGAATTTAGTCCTTTTAACCAAATTTTATTGAGTTTATTTGACGTTTCAAACACATTTCGTTATAGTATTTTAGTTTGTTTACACTGTTTGACATATATTTGTTTGAATGTTAATTGAGAAACGCATTTAAAACATCAAATAAATTTTAAAAAATTTGGTTTAAAGGACTAAATTCACATCTTTCTAAAAATAAATGACTAAATTGGTTTAAGGTTTTCAAGAGAGACTAATTTTAATTTTCACTAAAAGTTGAAGGACTAAAAACACATTTAACTCATTTAATTCAACAAATGAAGCATGGTTTTTCCTAAGCTTTTAGAAATATATGTGAATGCTCTCTTTTCAAGCTATATTTCGATCCCTTAAAGGATATGTTTTTCCTTATGACCTTCAAAGATGTGCACAGACGCTCCATTCTTGGAAATTTAAGATACAATGATAGAACATAATTGTTGTAGTAGATATATTGAATTCCTGACTCATGATGAAACGCGGGTTCATTTATTAATTATGTAGGAATTTAGGAAGCATACTAAACACAGACTTGGTGACTTTGTTTTTGGGAATTTTTTCTTATAACCATTATACTATCGAGTTGAAATTTCATGAGTATTCTATGATCAATTTATTAACAAATTATGCTCCGTATGTTTCAGCCAGAGCACAGATTCTAGTTCAAGCAACAAAGAATGCCACACAAATTCTGAGAACAGTAGCATGTCTGAGCTATTAAAAGCTTTGTGTTACTCTCAAACAAGAGCAAGAGAGGCTGAGAAAGCAGCACAGCGAGCTTACAGCGAGAAGGAGCACATCCTGAGTCTGTTTTTTCGACAGGCATCACAGCTCTTTGCTTACAAGCAGTGGCTCAACATGCTGCAGCTGGAAAACCTCTGCCTACAACTCCGAAACAAAAACCAGTCATTGCTAAATCTCTTTCCAGCATCCTTACCCTGGTCCCCATGTAGGGGAATGCTGCTTAAGAAGAATCATGACAAAGCTGGGAAGCGGAAGAATAGTAACAGAAGATGTGGGATTGCAAAGTGTGTTGTTGCTTTTGCGGTCGGAGTAGGCCTTGCCGGTGCCGGCTTGCTTCTCGGTTGGACCATGGGATGGATGTTTCCAACGTTATAAATTGCATCTTGGTTCAGCGCATACTTCTGCTATGCTTTTCTGGAATTAGAGTTCTGTTGTGCCGAAAAGATTCACATGAGTGGATATATAATGTTATCCATGGTTTCCATGCCTACATTTGTGCATGTTCCTCAAACATTTGCGACCATTAGTTGTATATATTCAAGAACATATAGTGTAGAAAGATCCACGTCCACCTATTGGGAAAAGGCTTAGTCGTGGTTGTAGTGCAGAAAGAATACGTTAAGTAGACATGTATAAAGTTTGCTTTAAGTACCAAAAGTACTTAGTTACTTGAAATATGTAAACGGTCAAAATAGTTTGTCAGGTCTGTGGGTCATAGATGAATGGCATTCCCATATTAGGTGCTCAATCTGTTTCTCTCTCACTTTGTTGTGTATCTCTTCATCTTTTAGCTTTCAATTCTTCTATAACTCCTTTTATTATTCTTCTGGTTTTTTATTTGTGTCTTCCTCTTTTCTTCCAATCCTATTCTTGTATTTGCAAATGCAGTCCTTAATTCTTTTTCTGTGATTTGAGACTAGTCTTTGACTTCTCTTATCAACTTGATCTTCAAGGAGAGTTACGGTTATACACTGATAAACATTTAGAAAACAATGATCTTCCGGTGATAATAATGTTGTTACCAATTTTGTTAGAGGGGTTTCACTGTACTTTCTGTAACTTACACCATCACTAATAATATTATACAACACATATGACCTCTACACACCACATATTCTAATGGGGAACGGAAAGATTTGCCGTGTTGCATGAAAGATTCCCTTTGTCCATGTCTGTGAAGATTATTTACTATCTTCTTATTTGAAAATTTTATTTAAAGCAATAATTAGTTAGAACAAATTTGTATTGAATAACTAAGATGACAATTACAGTGACCTCGAAATGGATTGTAGATATGAAGAAATGGTTTCATTGTACATGCATATGCAACCTTAGCAGTTGATTATTAGGTAATTAGTCAGAAATTTGAAACTCTCAAAATCTACACCAGTTATTTCTCAACTAGTTTACGATTCAAGGTATGTTTGATTCAGTGTTGGAGAATTGATTCCAGTTAAATCAATTCTTCAATGCAGAAGTAAGAATTAGTTGTTTCTCATTCAACTGAATTTTTTACCTTTTAAATAATTTTGAAAACTAAACACATATTGATTGTGCATTAAAAAATCAATTTTAATAAATTTTATATCAATTTGACGCAAATTCAAACACACACTGAGTTCAATCCTGCAATTGCAACACAACATAGTGACTGATGCATGATGATGTTTAATGGATGGAGTTGAATGTCCTCATGAGTAGCACCCTTTCCTGTGTTAACTGCAAAATTTGTCATTATCTTTAACAGGTGAATATGAAAAGTTTTACAAATTTGCTTAATCTACGAATTAATTTCATTTGATAGATAAACTTAATTTTTTTGTTTATTGTTTTCTAGAAATGTCTAAGAAAAGTTTATTTTAAACAAAAACTATTACTGGTTGGCAATGGAAGTATTCATTCACAGTTGTAAACTGCCTTAATGGACCTAAAAGCTATTGTTGAAATGCAACTTCTCCTTTCAGTTGAGCTAAATGAAAGTTGCAGAACATCGTTTGGTGTAAACATTATTTGAAAATAACGATAATTCCTAGATGCATTTATTTAGAACGAAAATGGTAGTAGGTTTTAAGTAGTAGTTGGCTGGAACTTCGAATCCGAATTGACACACGTCATCCACTTTAGTTGCAAGAAATAATGCGCATTGACAAGGACATGTTGGCATTTTTTCACTTTTTTCAATAATATTTAATAGCGAAAACAAATGCAAAAGTCCATTAAATTGCATTTAACATACACAAGATTAGTTGTAACAGTGAAAATAATTGACCCGCGAAGTTTCCCATCTGTTAGAGGTTTCTTATGAGCAACAACAGAAACAGAATATACACACTCAACATTACACGTTCCAGATCAACGACTACAAATCCAATTTCCATTCATTTTGTTGCTTACACCACAATTTTGTTTCCATAAGCCATTATGGCTAAAAAGTTGCAGGAACAGTCATAAAGCCCTGAACTTCAACTTGCTACAAGAAGAAAAGATAAATGGTGCCAACTTTACTTGATTATATAACAACATTCATTGTTCAGAACAACGCTTGAGCTATTACACTATCACACATCATAATTTGAGGTGCTTAGTTACAGAAAGTAAAACAAAGACAAAGGAAAAGTACTGTATAAAAATGTTGATTTAAACGACAAAGAAGTGCAGCCTATCAAACTAGCAAGCAAAATTTGACTTGTTTCAAAGATTCTATGACATATTTGAATAGTTCCCTTGCTTTCTATAGGTTCTACCGTATCAGTACTCGTCCAAGTATGTGTATAGCATGTCATCCTTCTTAGACTTGCGCCTACTTAGTAAGGCCTTCAAGAGACGTTTACTCTTACTGGGGTACTGTTCTATGTCTTTGGCAGGGTCTCTTTCGGCATATAATCGCATTGAAGATGATTTGCGTGGCTCTGAAGGGTACTGGTGAAAGCATAAACAGAAACAGTTAGATAAGCTACTCTGAGGTTATTGGTGATATGCTAAGCAAAGAACCATGATTTATGTGTAACTCACCCTTTGTCTAGCATTGGAAGGATTTGGTGTGGTGGGTCTGCTCGGATTTGGTGTGGTTGGTCTACTTATCTTGGGTGTAGTAGGCCTACTTGACCGAGATCCGGTGCGCAGAAGGGGGAACCGATATGGCGAAACCGATCGCCTCTCTTCAGTGCATGCAACAAGATTGTAAAAATACAGACATGGTGAGATTTATATCTTCATCTTTTATGTGAAAATGGCAAAGAAATAGAAAGATCAAATATGGAAGACGTTAGATGTAATAAAAAGAAACTCAAGAATCAAGAAGATATCTTAGTGTACTATGTGCGTACAACCTAAATCTTTTTTAGGCGTGGATGAAGTGAATGAAAAAGCTCCAGATCTCTGAGGTTGTAAAGAAGGTGATGGAGAACGCCCTCTTCTGCATCAAAATAAAGAATTGCCTCAGGATCTTATTGTGACAATGAGCAACTCAATCCTATAATAAGATGTGGAATTTGTAGTTACCTTGCTGTAGATGGCGGTGTTTCTCTAATTGTTGCTCGAACAGCTTTGGGATACAAAATCAATAAGAGGAATATGAGCTTATATCTAATGTTAATCCTTAGATAAGGGGAATTAAAATATTAGGATACAAAGAGATACCATTCCTAAAGTGAGGCCAGTCATCTTCATCATCTAGGTTGTAACCCTCATATTTTGACTTTGTGTAGTTGGCACCATGCATGGTCTCCCCAACTGAACTTTTGAATTTAAGGAATGTGAATATGTGATCATTCAACATCATAAACATACTATGTGTTCCGATCCCAAGTCAGTCGAGGGACATCATCAGGGGTGAAACTCCACCTTCCAAAGCCGACAATATCTTGAATGCGGTGATTGACCCTAACGATGCTATCTCATCGGACTTGGGAACAAAACACTTTGTAATGGTAAAAGAAACAAAATATAATAGAAATGGAAAAAGGAAACAGCACCATAAGAAGAAAGAGAAGATGAAAATGCAAGGTACTTGCCTGGCAGGATATAACGCTTGTGATATTTTGGAGTACTAATCACCAATGACTGTTGGGTACGCCCCTCATGATCCATATACTCTTGGCAAGTCTTTATTCTCTGTTGTACCACATTAAGCAAACACATTATTATTCAAGCTTCAATAATATTAAGGATTAATTGCACATTTAGTCCTTTAATATTTTTAAAATTAACCAATCTAGTTCCACTGTTATAATAATAGTAACGTTTAAATAATAAATTTTGACATGGCTATTTAAAAAAATAGGCTAACATTTTCTTTTAAGACTCAGTGAATTTAAGCCTAATATCAACAAAGGACAATGTTCAAAGTCACAGCTGCAGATGAAAAACTCTGCTTAGAATTGAATGGGGCTTGGTATTTTCAAAGCATGCCTTAATCAAAAATTTGAGAATAAAATATAGATAATTCTTAGACAGGTATAGATCCACTGTGGTCATCAATATCAGCCACCGACCACCTATCACGTTCTTGCCAGATACAGTTTTCTATAGGTAAATTCACCAACTACCATTATCTAATGTAATTAAATCATTTTACTGTCCAATTTTTTATTGTACTGGCTATTGCAAGAGAACAAAAATGAACTTTATCAAGATTGAATTTGAGACATACCGAGGGACAGGACAAGTAAAACAACATGTACAAGAAGCTGAGTGATAGCATAACTTGTTTTATGAGGTGCTTTGTAGTTAATGCACAACACAAGCAGCTTTGATGGAGGAGAGGGTAGTGCTGGGTAGAGTTCAATTATTAGGCTCAGCGGTTGTTATTTGTTGGTATAAGAGAGGTTTAAAAAAAGTAGTAGATATTTTTTGCTTTTTGGTGCTGTTTTGCTTGAAAAGTTATCAACTGATTTATTGAGAATTTTGCCCTATGCTACTTCTATTATGGTTCCCTTGACCACTTTTTAAATCAAACGTGGAACAAGTATTTGTTGGAATGTCTTCTTTCTGTTTTAACAAATTTAACACACCATCAAGTTCATTACAAAATTACTATTTATAGTACCGAACAAAACCTTTCTGAGTTTCTTTAAGACCTGAAACTGCTCTCAGATTGTATAAATTCCACTTTCAATTCTTTTTTGGATAATTGAATTGAAGTTTTCAATTAGCATATATGCAGATAACTTTTAGTAGAAGTTTCTCTGATGAATACAACATAGAGCACCAAGCAATAAAGACATTTAGATAACTAGATATTTATCAACGTCCTGGAGGTTATCAGTGAAATAAGAAGAGTTATGCATGCAATAAAGATCAGTTTTTCATCTCAAGAAAAGTGTGACTAACAAGTCACGTTGCTCATTCAATATGACAGTGCTATCAGTTTTTAATCCTAGAAATTATATAAGAATTGCTTTAGTGCACTTTCTCCATCTGAAGCGAAATGGAGATCATTAGGTATACCTGTTCAATACAAGATACTCTTAGTTCTGCAACAGAAACTTCAACGACCTTCTCATCCAACAGATCATTTACTTTGTAGGTCACAGAACCTAAATGGTCCACTGTATTTACTAGAGCTTTGATGGCATAATCCTTCAATGTTTCTACCACTCTACCAACATAGAACAGAAAAAGAAATCAACAATAAAGAGATGATACTAAGGATATGGCAGCATCATCATAAATATGGACCAGCTCTAGCAAAGCAACTCACATTTGCTTTTGGTCATCGTTGGTATAAGAGAGTTCAAAATATTCAGCAGCTGAATATAATTGTGCTCTCAGATTCTTCAAATCCTAGGAACAGAGATGCAACAATAAAAACAAATAGTAAAACACTTTATCGCACTTAATTGAGAAGTATATTCTAAATTAAAGCCACAGATGCATTAGACAATGATCTTAAGTATTAAGATTGAAAACAAGGCCTCTTGAATCCAAAAGCTCTAACAAAAAATGAAACCAATATCCCCAACTAAACTGCAAGTACAAAATTATAAAAGTACCTTCAAACTATCATCGAAGAGCAAGCTCTGCTGCATAAAAACCTCATCATAATTGGAAGCTTCTTGAGATACAGGTTGGGTTGCAGAAGTTGTGATCTTCCCCATAAATGAAAGTAAAGGAAGAAGGACCACCTAGTCCATAAAGGAAAGATTAAAAAACAAAAAACGATAACAACTTCAAAGTCAAGTTGTGAGAGTGAAGAGGATAAAAAAGAAAGGTGTTGCCAAAGGAAAACAGAAACAGATCAAACCAAAATCAGAAACACCTTTTAGACCAAGACAGTGAAAGGTAAAAGCTCTTGATAAAATAGACAATAGCAACAACGGAAGCTGAGAAGAAAGATAAAGAAGAAGACAACCTCTTCTGTAACAACTAATAAGATACCAAAAGCTGATTATCCTACAAAGCATATAGTTGTCTGAACTAGAATATACATATTAAACACAATTCTCTGAGACAATTTTGAAACAACAGAAGCGAAAATTTTAAACTAAAAGGCAAAATTCCACAATTTTTGCCGAATCTTCTGCAACACTCACATTGTATTAAAATCTAAACAAATAAACCCTCAAAAGCAAACCCGACACAATCCTTAAAAACATCGAAAGTTGCAAAATTCCCGACAAACAAGTCCAACATAACAAGGAAGCAAACATGGGTAAGTGAAGGTGGTTACTTTTCCAAGCTCAAACAATTAACCCTTCTCCAAACAGCTCCCAAAAACCAATTGCAAGAAACCAAGCTGCTGACTTTAAGCAGTTAAGAAAACAAACCAGACAGCGGGAATGCAGAAACCAACCTAGCAACCCTTTTGAAGGAGTTTCTTGCTGCAGTCACAGTGGTGAAGAAGAACATGGAAAGCGAAAGTTTGAAAACCCAGTTGCCATTGGAAACCAAATGTCAAATAAAAGACACTGCGATGACCCTTCACTACAGCACTCACACTAAAACGGTTAGGTGTTGGGATTTTGACTGCAAAAAAGGAAAGGGACAGGTCAAGTTTTGCAACACATACAGTTGGAGAGTAGAGAAGAGAGGGAGAGGAGAGCACGTCGGAACATTGGCCGAGGAATCCACATAATTTTTAATTATATGTCATTCCCTGATATTTAAAAAAATCAATTTTTTTTGAAAAAAAATGAAAGGGAAAAAGAAAAAATGAGTCCTTGCTGCTTTGGGAAGCAGAAACTGACCAAGACAACCCCACTTCGCATCATTGTCATTCGATGGCCCCAGTTTGTTTTTTTTTAAATTTCCTTTTGTTTTTCTCTTTAATTTTGGAAGGGCGTGTTTGGTTTTTCATAAAGGAGTAACAAGTAAACACAAGGTTTTACTTTTATCTTTGCGGGTTTTCTGACTTGTATTCGTCCAAAGTGGATGACGTGAGTGACAGGAATAATGCAAAATTTAACACATACCATCATTCCACACGCAACAAGCCGATAACTAGTGTTAACTATTGTTTGTTACAAAGCACTCTAAAAAGAACCACTTTTTTATTTTAATTAAGACATGTTTCACATTTTAAATATCATTTTTAATCCTAGGAATGACTTTTTCTTTTATCATTTCCATTGGGTGATGTATTTGACAATTTGACAATTTCATGGATGACTAACTATATTAAAAATCTAAATCATCACAAAATTGAAGAAATAGATTAATTAGTGTAAATTTCTAACTTTTAAAATGATATTATGAAAAGAAGAATGTGAGAGATTTATTAAAAAAACCAAAAAATGAATTGGTGTATTTATTTATGCGTTACGAAGGGTCCCTCCTTCACTGCTCCACCGCCACACTCTTCATTCCCACGCAAGTGTTACTCTTCTGTCCTGCATCCTATGCTATGCTATGATGCACCTCCTCTGTTCCCTATTTTTTTTCTTTTGGTATGTGTCGTACGCATACATACATAATGCAAAAATATTAAATACTATTTTGAATAATAGGATAAACTTTCCATATCAAATCAATTTTGTCTTTATATAATAAATATCAGTTTTGTTTTTTTAAATATTGTTACCTTTATATTGTTAATTTTTTCTTAATTTGAATTAAAAACAATAATAATAATAATAATTCAAAATAAATAGGGAAAATAATATCATAATTACCTTTCTTATTATAAGTTAAGTTGGTAGTTATTTAGTTGGTCTTAAAATTATGCATAAGGTGACACGATATCATGTGTACAAATTATGTAACATTTCTTTCTTAAGTTATTACTTAAGCAAGACTCTAACAATATGGTCCAAAATAGAATAACTTTATATTGCAATATCAAAATAATAAACAAAATGAAAAACTTAATGCAGTAATCATGTAGTGGAGTAGATCTAATTTTGTTAGATCATATTCTCTTAATTTTAACACAAGAATATCTATAATTTGATAAAATTTTATTTAAATTCTAATTTCATAAGGTTTGAAAAATATTTGTCTTTTTCGTGACTTGACTCATAAATTTTATGTTAAGCCTGCACATTGTAATAGGGTGTGTTATAAAACTTAAATTTTAAAGTCATGGATTGATTCTTGTATTAAAAATACCCTAAAACAATAAAATGGATATATTAGAAAACCCAATTTAATATTTAAACCTTAAGATAAAGTATTAGAAAATTATAAGTTAAAATATTTCGTTGGTCTTCGCTTTTTTATCAAAATCTTAATTTGATTCTCATATTTTTATCAGTTTCAATTAGTTCTACATTTTTATAAATGAGTAACAATTAAGTCTTTTTCGTTAGTAGGAAACTAATACGTAGATGTCACGTGTCATTTTCTCTCTTTTTTTCATTTTTTAAAATATTTATGACACGTGTCACATTTATAAATGTGACACGTGTCAATCTAATATGGTGACACATGTAAGCTATTATATGAATCTCAATTTGGTTCTCATATTTGTTAATTTGATTTGATTTTGGTCCCAAATTTTCTTAAAAATTTTCAATTTCATGCACTTCAAATTTAAACCAAATTTAACTTTTATATAATATTATGATTGTTTTTATTAAATATTTTAATAATATTAAGTTTATTTAATATTGAAATTTTAAATATATTTATTTTAATTTTTTATAAAATTATTTTAAAATTTTACATTTAAATTTATAAAATTGTTATTTTTAAGTCAACTATAAATTTTGTATACAAATTGTTGATATATAATATTATACAAATATTTTAAATATAAATTTATCGATCTATATATTTATTAAAATAAAATTTAAATTAAATTAAGTTTAATGTAAAATATAAATTTAAATAAGCTTAATATTATTAAAAATATGTAATAGAAATATCACTTTTAATAAAAGTATCATTATGACATCTATATAAAAATTATATTTGGTTTAAATATGTAGCACATAAAATTGAAATTTAAAAAAAAAAAGACTAAAATCAAATCAAATTAACATATATGAAAAACAAATTGAGATTCATACAATAATTTGACATATATCATCATATTAGATTGACACGTGATACTATATTAGATTGACACGTGACATAAATATTTTTTTAAAATTTAAAAAAATTTAAAAAAACGAGAAAATGTGACACCTACTTGACGGTGTTAGTTTTATACTAACAAAAATGATCTAATTATTACTTATTTACGAAAATGTAAACCTAATTAAGATTAATAAAAATATGATGACCAAATTGAGATTTTGATAAAAGATGAGAACTAAGAAAGTATTTTAACCAAAATTATAATACTTAGAATTGTCAAATTATTTTATACAGAAAGGACACAAAATTAAAAATAATTTAGTTGGAAAAGATAAGGTAAGGGTTTGAAGATCGGTGAAGGAAATGAGACAATGGCGAACGACAGGGTGGTTGTCGTGACAACCACAAATGCCCAAAAGTCCAAACACTTCTGTTTTCACAATTATTTTTAGTACAAAAAAAAGGAATAATATACTCAATCTTTCCACATTTAGAATAAACTGATGTTTTAAGATTTAAATTCAAATCTTAGTTAATAAAATACCAAACCATTTATCCTACCAGTTTTCGGTGAAGTTGTTAAGTTAGGATTTAAAGCTCATTTTCTCTTTTTTTTTAAGACATGAGATAGAAAAATAGTTATAAGTCGTAACATGATTTTAATATGAAAATTTTGGATTAGTGTAATATGATTATACCATAATTAAACCAAAGTAGTATCACTTAACCGGATTTCTTTATATTGAAATTGTGTCATAATAATACAATTTTTGAAATGGCGTCATGCTAACAAGCCACACTAGATGGATTATTTCAGTGTTAAATTTTCCAAATTGATAAAGAAACCCAATTAACTAAATATATTTAATGTAAGAATTACGTTAATATTAAAATATATAATTGTTCCACAAACTTTATGCATTGATCGTATCGGCGTCCTTGAAGGCGATATTAAGTAATAATAAAAAATAATTTAGTTATGAATTTGTTGTTTTGATAATGAGGTGCGTGATTTGTGGGAATTGAATCGGTCTGCAAAAGCTGCGTGATTTACGGAAATAGGTGGGTCCAGCAGCAAATAACACTTTATTTTGGATTAAGCTGCAGAAAAAGAAGAAAAAAAAAAAAACTCTCATAGTTTCTTCTACCTCTGAACTATATTTCTTCATTGTTGGTTTGTAGGTTTCAGTGATATACAAGTGTAGGTTATTTTTGCTGATAAAAAAATAAAACTAGTGTAGGTTCAGGTTTTCTCCCTTCCTTTTCCGGTGTTCATGCTATGTTGTCTTTTTCTTAAATTTTCGAATACCAAATCCAAAGTTATATTTTTTAAGTTTTAAATGACATAATTTGGAAGAATGAAAAACAATATTTATTCTTCCAATATTATGGATTATATGGTTCAGTTTGTGGTTGCTATGGGTCATTATTTTGGATAACTTATTTGGAAATGTATAATAATCTTATACATTATGTAAATTAGAAATCTCAGTAATTGATTTTGTACAACTAATTTCTTAAGACATTAATTACATTCTTTTAATAATAACAAATCCATGATGTATTTTCAGATAGATTGTTTTGGAACCTATCTAAAATATTATCCCAAGTAATTTATAATATATTCAACATGTTATTAATAGAAAAACAACAGATAAGATCAATAAAGAGAAAACTAATAAA
>Ga0099823_1002724_pt1 | contig 16200 bp, 22 predicted proteins | sample CowpearedBW_FD_76831 | JGI IMG/M metagenome (GOLD analysis project Ga0099823, IMG submission 76831) | Root nodule microbial communities of legume samples collected from California, USA - Cow pea red BW | ecosystem: Host-associated > Plants > Roots > Nodule | place: USA: California | collected...
CCCGATTTGGTGGACTTGCCCCAGGAAAACAAACCCGTCTCAAGTCTAAGCGCAGCGGTTGGCTTTGTAACGCGTCGTCGGCATCCGGCTCCGCGTGCGCACTGCCTGGTCACAAGGAACTGCATCAGTGCATGGCTCGTACAGGTCTTTGCAGAAACCTTGCCAGTTCCGGCAAAGCACCGAAAAACAGTGAGTTATGCAAATCAGTCGGGATTGGCCAGTCGCCAGCATGGAAAACATGCACATTTTCGGTGCGCGCCAGCAGGGCGCGCTGCGCGAAAAACGTGCAGGCGTGTGGCCCAAGCCGCGTAATGGCCCGTGCTACACTGCCGGCCATTCTCAGTTTCAGTGGACAGCCCCATGCTCGCGCCAAAAGCCCTTCTCGATGCCCTGAGCGACCAGGCCTCCCGCCTGTTCAGCGGCGATACCGCCCAGCCCCGCGCAGAGCTGGAAAGCCAGTTCAAGGTGCTGATGCAAGGTGCCTTCAGCAAGCTGGACTTGGTCAGCCGCGATGAATTCGACAGCCAGATGGTTGTGCTGGCGCGCACCCGCGCACGCCTCGAGGCCCTGGAAAAACAAGTAGCCGAGCTGGAAGCACGGCTGAACCCGACCCCACAGGATGAGTGAATGCAGCCCTCCAGCGCCCACCCGGTATTGCTGTTTTCCTACGGCACCTTGCAGGACAAGGCCGTGCAACTGGCCAACTTCGGCCGTGAGCTGAACGGCCAGGCCGACCGCATGCCGGGCTACCGCCAGGACTGGGTCGAGATCACCGACCCGGCCGTACTGGCGGCCAGCGGCAAGTCCCATCACCCCATCGTGTCACCCAGCAGCCAGGCCGATGACAGCGTGGCCGGCATGGTCTTCCAGATCAGCGAGGAAGAGCTGGCGGCGGCAGACCGCTATGAAGTCGCCGACTACAAGCGTGTCGCCGTCACCCTTGCCTCGGGCCTGACTGCCTGGGTTTATGTGCGCGCCTGAATCAGGCCGAGGCCCGTAGTCGAGGTAGCCGGGACGCCGCTTGTTTCGGCGGTAGCTCACTGGCATGCAGGGTGCCGCGAAACAGGGCCGCACCGCACTGAGTGAACAGGGTTTTCACCCTGTTGTGTGAGTTGAGTATCTCGGCCTGGATATCCTCGATGACCGAGTCCCCTGGCTGCAAAGCGGCCGCACGGTTGGCCCATTCGATGGCGGCAAAACGGCTCTGCTTGCGGGTGCCGCGCCCCTGCATCCAGGCCAACCCCAGTTCGGCGCTGGCACGCCCGGCAATCCACGGGTCCGGGTGCTCGACCAGGCTCGACAGGTAGGCGACCGCTTCGGCCCGTTCCTGTGTTTCGCCAAACTGGCGCAACAGAATCCCCAGGTGCAAGCGCGCGCGTGCATTGGTTTGTGCATTGCCCAGCGCGTCGACCAGCAGGAGCCTGACGGCCAGCATGGCACCGCGCTCGTTGAGGTCCTCATCACCCTCCATGCGCAAGCAGGCCAGGTTGTACTTGGCTTGCCGGCTGCCTGTTTCCACCGCACGCAGCAGCCAGTGCTCTGCCGCCTCGTCATCCTGATAGTGCGCCGGGGTGTTGCCAAGGCCGCCGCTGTGCAGCTCGTACAGTCCCAGGGCAGCCCCCGGCAGGTTCAGCTCGGCACAGCGCTCATACAGGTAACAGGCCAGCTCATGCCGGTTGGCTGCCCACAGCAGCCGCGCCGCCCCAAGCACCTCGAGGCCCGATACCTGGCCCGCGCGCTGGAGTTTCACCGCCACCTGCGACCATACCCTTGCCTGCTCGGCCGAGCGCAGCATCCCCCAGAGGCCGAAACGATGCCCGACAGCACGCAGTGCACAGGCGCCAGCATGCGAGCGACCTTCGCACAGGCGCTCGATGGCTGTGCGCAACAGCTGTTGTTCATCTGCCACGCCATCGCGCAGTATCAGCTCGACCAGACAGCGAAACGGAACGCCCATGGCGCGGATTGCGCCGTGATCGGCGTTGCACGCAAAGCTCGCGGTAAAGTCGCGCATACCACCGACAGGGTCCTGCAAGGCACTGCTGCGCAGCGCGGCTCGCCAAGCCAGCACGACAGCGCGCTCCCTGGGCCTTAGCAGGCGTTGCAACCAGGCGTCGAACAGCTGCTGCCAATCCGCGACGGCCTGCACCTGGTCGCCATGGGGCAGTTTCAGCCGGTCTTCGACGGCCATCCAGCGCAACGCATTACGCAACGCTTCGTCCCACGCCTCGCACAAGGGTCCATTGGCCAATAGCTCCAGCGCATCGAAGCTGGCGCCCCAACGGGGCAGCAAGTATTCGGCGAGGGCCTGGATCGCTTCGAAGCAACCCGGGCGGGCGACCAGCGCATGGCGCAGCCAGTAATAGCGGGGGGCGTCGTTCTCGTGATCGACCCGCCTGCTCAGGCATGCCGGCAATGCCCGTGGCAATTCGGCCAGGGGCAGCAGCCCATGCTTCACCAGCAATGGGGCCGCAGCCTCCTGCACTTCCACATCGGTATGGGCACTGGGCCTGTAGCGGGCGGGCTGCCCCTGGAACAGCTCGACCAACCAGCCGGGCTCGCGCAATTGCGCACTGATGCGCAGCATACCAATGGCCGCTGCCACAGGCTGGGCAGAACGGTCCATGGCGCGGAGCAAGTGCGCCGTCGCGCGTTCACAAATCTGCTCCACGGCCAGCACGCGCGCCGCGTTGCTTTGGCCGCCGCCCTGCACCTGACAGGCGCGGTGGAAGCAATGCAGGCCCATTACCACCTGCGGGTGGTAGGCCTTGGGGCAGGCATCGATCCAGGCTTTGAGCACCTGGCTCAGCGCCCTGTCGCCTTGGCTACCCTGGTCGACCAGCATGTGCCCCTCGAGGGCCGCCATGTAGGCGGGAAACTCGCCGGGCGGGGCTTGGTGCCATTGCGCCTCTAGGCTGTCGAAAAAGCGGGTGAGTTCTATGAATGAATTGGCCTGCACCAGTTCGCGGATAACCTGGCGCGTGCGGGCGAGCGTTTGCACGGCGCAATACCTCAAGTCCATTTGAAAGAAGCCGCAGTACCATCCCATGGCAACGGCAGTTGCCCAACAACACTAAGTCATAGCAGGCGCCTGCGCAAAGGCAATTGGATCCATTCTTGCCAATCTGCCTGAAAATACAGGGAAAGTCCCTGCCCTGAAAAACCATGACGCACACTTCTTGCGCCACCCAGGCACGGCGCTGGCTATCCTTGCCCCAGCCGCAGGAAGCGGCCCTTTCCAGCGACAACGGAGCGTCCATGTCCCTAGCCCTCGTCCATAGCCGCGCCCAGGTGGGTGTGCAGGCACCGGCAGTCAGCGTCGAAACCCACCTGGCCAATGGCTTGCCCCATCTCACCCTGGTCGGCTTGCCGGAAACCACCGTCAAGGAAAGCAAGGACCGGGTGCGCAGCGCCATCGTCAACTCCGGGCTGAACTACCCGCAGCGGCGCATTACCCAGAACCTCGCCCCTGCCGACCTGCCCAAGGATGGCGGGCGTTACGACCTGGCCATTGCCTTGGGCATCCTGGCTGCCGACGGCCAGGTGCCGGTTGCCACCCTCGCCGAGGTCGAATGCCTGGGCGAACTGGCGCTGTCAGGCAAACTGCGCCCGGTGCAGGGCGTGCTACCCGCTGCACTGGCAGCGCGACAGGCAGGCCGGGCGCTGGTGGTACCACGGGAAAATGCCGAGGAAGCCAGCCTGGCGGGTGGATTGGTGGTGTATGCAGTGGGGCACCTGCTGGAGCTGGTCGCCCACCTGAATGGCCAGGTGCCACTGCCACCGTACGCTGCCAATGGCCTGATCCTGCATCAACGCCCCTACCCGGACCTGAGCGAAGTGCAGGGCCAACTGGCAGCCAAACGGGCTTTGCTACTGGCAGCGGCCGGGGCACATAACCTGTTGTTCACAGGCCCCCCAGGCACCGGCAAGACCTTGCTCGCCAGCCGCCTGCCCGGGCTGCTGCCGCCGCTGGACGAGCACGAGGCGCTGGAAGTAGCGGCCATTCAGTCGGTCAGCGGGCATGCACCGCTGAACAGCTGGCCACAACGGCCTTTTCGCCATCCTCACCATTCCGCCTCCGGCCCGGCACTGGTCGGAGGCAGCTGTAGGTTCTCGAAATAGCTGCGAAAAAATCGAAATAAATGCGACTCGCTCGCGAGCTGCTGAAATCTAGCCGGGATGGCCCAACCAGGACCTGGTACCTATACTTAAGTGGTCAGAGGTGCAGAACAGACGAATGAAGCGGACTATCGAGGGCTTGGCCCTAGCGGGATGGCCTCTTTTAAGACAGGCTCTCGAAGCGGTCAGGGCTGTAAACCAAGCGGAGAGTACGGGCGCTTCTCCCGAGGAAGTTCGGCGTCTAAAGCTCTTGGCCGACTCCCTTTACGAGGCAGCTACCGATTACCAATTGCTGCTATCGGGTGATTTCAAGCCACCCATTCACTGAGAGACCAAAATGCCCAAGCAGCCAGCGGTGCTCTTTCCCGATCATCCAGCCTACACCGAGGCTGTTGACGCTATGCGCCGCTATCACGAAGCACAGAGTGCAGGGGCTTCGACTGAGGAAGTCGAGCGATTGCGATTACTGGCTGAGGACTTGTTTCAGGCCGTGACGGATTATCAGCTTCGAGCTCTCGGTAGGCCAAGCGCAACCCTTCATTAAGCATGTAGTACCCGAGCATGCTCACTGAACAGTCAGCGAGTAGTGATACCAATCCAACAGACGTCGGAGGTTGGTGATGACCGAGCCCAAATTGTGCTTTCCGAAGCGAATGTTTGTGAAATGCTTGGATGCTGGGGATGGGTCCGGAGACATCATAGTTGAGCTCCCTGACAACGTAATGGAAGCAATCGGCCTCAAGTCAGGTGACATGCTGAGTATTGAAAAGGCGGACGACGTTATCGTCCTTAAGCCGACTCGAAACGCCCCATCAACTGAGTGAAATCGAACGAGTTTTGCCACCCGCCTACGGAAGGAGATGGCCCTAAGGGAAATTGCCTAGAAGAACCAGAGTCACTTGGATCCATAGGTGTTCTTGATGAGGCTGGCAGCCTATCGATGCGTCGCTCAGCACATGTAATCCACAGCGCCGCCCCTATAGAACTTACCAAGCAATAGGTGCTGCCACTGACTACACGGCAGCAGCACTTTGCAACAGTTATTTTTTAACGTATTCGTAGTCAAAGTTCTTTTTGATAAATGCACGCTCAATAGGCGTGTTGTTGCCAATCTGCGCAACATAATCAAGGCGAGTCGGTTTAAACTCCGTAACAGAGTCTTTCATCATCGCCGTGATTTCGCGCTCAACCTTGTCAGTATCCAAAGTGGTATAGCCGAAGGTCTTGACCCAAACAGTGTCTACATCACCCAGCTTGACCCACCCCTTGTACTCCAACTGGGCATAGAAATCATCCCGATTGGATTTTGCATCAGAGTAGTCCAAAGAAAGCATAACATGCAGCGTCATAGCAATTTCCTAAATGAGGTTGTGAGGTAGCAGGCAAAGACAATGGTGCGTCGGGCACCCCTGCTGCTTTTTATTACTGACAGAACCCTACAAAAGCGTCAAGCAGTTGGTGTAAGTCCATCAAAAGCTATAATCATCGGTAATGATATATACCCACCCAAGCATAAGACTAAAGTCTAATATTGCAGGTTTTGAATTTACCGCAAGGCCACACAATTGTTACATTTCGTTAAAGATAACATGAAGCCTTTACTGCTGATTTGGAGGCGAATGCCAACTAACCCTGCATAAGAATCAGCACCGCTTTAGCGGCTAAAATTACAGCCCCAACCGCAGGAAATCTTGTCCTTCCAGGACATTTTTTAGGACGGGCAAAGAGATGCAATCAGGAGCCATCCATGCAGCGCGAAGCAATCGAGCAGGCATTAGCACTGAAGAGCTCAATGCAAGCAGCAATTGACACAGGAGAGATCGAAAACCGCCAGCAATTGATGGAATTAGCCGCTAGCCACAACTTAGCCGTGACCAGAAACGGTATTGACTATGCTGGATTCATGTGCGCAAGCGGGAAGCGATTTAGGGTTCACTTCAACTTCAACGATCGCCCAGTGAAGGAGAAAAGAGTTAAGGGTGAACGTAAACGAAAAATCACTACTGGCTTCTGGATCTATGCCCTAATCGCGCAAAGCAAAAGTGGCCAGCGCAAGGCTTGCTACGTAGGCCAAGCGGCCGATCTACGCAAACGTTTTAGAGAACATCTCCATCGACAGCGAGAAGGACATGGGTCCTACGCCTTATTCAGGTGGGCAGCTCAGGAGCAAGTCGATATTCAGGCAGTAGTACTTACCTGGGCACCAGGAACACAGAGTAACGCAACCCACTTTGAGGGCTACTGGCTGCAGCGGGCAGAGAATGCCGGTTTCGAAACTCCCGACGCACACAAGTGGGGTAAGTTGCCGCGACCTGATAGCTTGCCAGACCAGCCCCTCCTCTGGCCAACCACAGAGGTACAAAAAAGCGCGATATCTCTGATCGAGGTCGTGATGCAAAAGCTCACTCCTCAGGTTCTCTGCTTTAAAGATGAGCTAAATACAACGTCCTTTGCAAGTCAGTAACCTGAAGCTTAGGCTTCACCCAACCACTTCATCTGGTCAATGCGCTTATAGGCCTCGTAAAGCGAGATGAGATCTCCCTGAGCCATGATATCCAGCGGAGAACGACCATCAAAAAACGGGTTGTCGTTCTTCAACACAGGGAAACTACTGACATTGGCCGGATTAGTGAAGACCGTGCGCAAAGAGGCATGAATGTTCAGCACCAAGCTGACCCGCTGCTGTTGATCAAGATCGAGCCGTCGACCTGAGACCTGGTCCCGGGACGCGCTGTAGTAAGTAGCCGGGGATACCCTAAGGATTCGGCAAGCCTGCTGAACTGTAGCCTGCCATCCACGGAGAATGCGCACCGCAACCCTCAAAGCCACAGCGGCTTGCTGCCTGGACATCACAGCATGATTTGACGTTTCCATGGCGAACCTCGGCATCTATCTGAGCGCTAGGATACACCTCTTTGACGAGTACAGGCTGCACCTGCCTTTAGGCTCAGGCTCCCATTGGTTTGGGGCGAATGCCTTGCTAAACGGCTTTTTGGGGCACAAACGTCGTCTTACGAGATAGCTGAAGCTGAGCCCAATGCCGGATGCTCTGCTCAGCTTTCGGAAGGGCTTCCAGCCTCCCAAAGTACTTTGTGCCAACAATATCCGCGTGAGCGATCATTCGATCCGCATCTACCGACGTGTCGTAAAGGCGAAAAGCTGGCGTGTTGCACTTACGGAAGAGAATGCCTCTGACATCCTGAGCGCTCATCGTTACGGCACCCAGAGAATAAATCTCAGGATTCTTAGTACTTTTGCGTACATCGATGGTGTTACAAAAATTCAGCACACCACCTATGCCTTCTTTCGCGAGTTCGAGGCGAGTCACCGATAGGCCTTGAGTAAAGGCCCTATCAAACACCTTGTGAGTCACCGAACCGTTTATCGCTGAGTGGTAAGGATGACTCGCGCATGCAGCCACCTGCTCAGAATTCTGAACAGGACGGGGCGAGAAAGCACTCACCGATAGTGTTGGGCAGGAGCAGTTATGGCTGCACACCAATAGCGCACTGACACGTTCCGCGAACTTATCAACGCTACCTGCGCCGCGCTCAAATGTTTTTCGGCAGTCGCCACAAATTTTTGTACTAGTCATCCGTGAAGTACATACCAAGATACTTAGCCAAAGAATCATCCAGCCGCTCAGAAGGGCTGACACCATCACAAATAAATTCATCACCCCTGGAGATGAAGAAAGAGTAACCAGCGTTGCCGTCAAAATCTGCCGAGATATAGAAAACATCATCGGTCCAGACGATAGCAACCGAGCCATCTCCGCCCATCGTCACACTTGGTACTTGAATTAATCTACGCTGAACCACTTTGAGGAAGGTCGCGACCTCTCTAGCAGCCTGGGGAGAGGCAGGCAAGCCTCCATAGCCATCCCAGTTAACTTGTTCTTCAACGAACACTTTAAGCCTATCTACTGCATAGCTGTAGTCTGGCAGAAATTGAGTTAAGGGTTTAGCTGCAAAGATTTGTGCATCGCCATGCTCGCTAAAAGCGGCAGTGAGTGACCGAGACTCAACCCGCTCAGAAGTCAACTGCTTGATATACAAGTTCATGTGATATGCCTGCCGGAGAAGTTCGACAGGTACCTGGCGCGAATGAAGCATGCGCCTCAAAGCTTCTTGCAGCATCAACATTTCAGAGCCAGATGCGCGTAATCTTTCAAGTTCAGAAAGCGCAAACAGGCTAGCAGCAGCTAAAGCAGAAACATAGCTAGTAGCATCTTCGCGAGCGCGGGATGGCTGAGAATGAAACGCACGAGGGTTTGGGTAAGAATCCACACCAAACTTCATAACAGTTGAAACAGCTGCGCTCATTTAGTCACCTCCCTTTCAGGAAAAAGCTCTAACGAACGAACAATATTTTCATTGAGCACCGAAGCCAACAGATCCTTATTCACTTCATGAAGATGGTCAAAATGCCCAAACAAATCAACAAGGGATGTGGTGCCGGCAGGTTGTTCGCCGAGATCAAACTGATGCATCGTGCGAACAAAGAGATTAGTTTCATCTCCTTCTCGCGCCTTGGATACATGCAAGTTGACTAACAACTGACTGACTTCAGACGCTGAATGCTCATCAAAATAACCTTCATCAAGGTGCCAGAGACCTTCTGAATTGAAGACTCGGCGTGGCAATGAGGTACACTCAACATTCAACAGATCAGTAAGATTTCCATCAAATTGCTTTAAGCCGAATACATTCGAAACCCTGAAGTCTATTGAGGAAATTGAGACTTGCTTTGAAACAGCCTCATAAAAGACGTTAAACACATCAAAGGCTAACGCTCGTGTTTTTTCCCAACCGGGATATCGTGAGTTGATAGCGAAACCAAGGCCCGAATCGTTTACAACCATTTCGACTAACTTTTCGTCGATAGCGCCTTCATGGTCATCGTTGTCATCGAAAAGGATGGCAAAAAGCTCTGCACTCTCATCTTCAGATGCATCTTTCACAACACCCGCGACTGTAGCTCGGACTCCCGAAGTACTTATCTCAATCTTTCGGGGGAGCACCTCAGCGATACGATCGCCCAAGGTCGATAGCTGCGCCATGGTTGCGGCGTCGAGTGGCTTATCCCAATCCAACCCGAGACTCAAACGCTCAACTGCATGGATCAGCCCATGCGGGAGATGGCGGATTTCGGCGTTCGGCTTATTTTGGAACATTAGGTTGTTTGATCCATGGTTAGTGAGTCCATTCACATAGCCCCTTGTAGTGAGGGGAGCACATGACCGACTCGTTCGAGGTTTCCCTATGACGACGAGCATGCGGTTTTGGTTCGCATGCTTTAGGAGGAGTAACCCCCTCCAGGTCACCTCCTAGCGCGACTGAAATCGAGCTGGGAGTAGGAGCCTCACATTTACGTGCACTAATTGTGTGCTCGTAGTGGCAAATGGCCATATGCACAATCAAATTGCCGCTAGCTTACGATTTCGATGAGCCTACTGTCCATAGATGACCTCGCCCCCCATGTGCTTGAGGTGAGGTATAGCAGCGATGTGAACCTCGTGCTCAAGGACGGGCTACTGAGGCATCTCCATTCTCTAGAGCTGTCTCCAGAGCATCTACGACGCTTCGAATCAGCTGCTCACTCTGCGGCCAGGCATTGATGAGGTCTTGTACCTTCTGCGGCAAGTCACCGCTTGATGAGGCACCGCTTGCAAGCGGCACAGGCACTTGCAATATTTCGCAAACTTTTCGCAAATTTTTGCTAAGCAAAACGCCTTCACCACGCTCCATCCGAGAGATCTGCGTGTAATGAACACCTGCCTTTTCTCCCAGCATTTTCAGTGACATACCCCTTCGTTTTCGTGCCACCTTGATCTGGGAGCCGAGTAGCTTAATGTTCATCTGAGCCTGGTGAATTTGCAAAAAATATGCTATATATTTGCACATATTTTCACGATAGGCGAGACGCAAAATGGCTGTGTACGTGGACTCAGAAGGAATTCGTTGGAGGGGGCGCGAGTGGTGCCATCTGGTTGCAGATTCGCTCGATGAATTGCATACCTTTGCCGATCGCTTGGGGTTGAAGCGCAGCTGGTTTCAATCCAAAACCCTCTACCCCCACTACGACGTCACAAAAACCGTTCGCACTCGAGCGCTAGCTTTGGGAGCTCAAGGGGCAGATCGTGAAACAATCGTAAGTTGCGCGAGACGAATGCGATCCGAGATGATCCAGCTCTACAGAGCCACCGCCGCTAGCGCATAGACTCATTGATTGAAAAGGATTTCAAATGCCCAGGCCCAAGCCTCAACCCATGCCCCTTTCTATCCCTGAGTATCGCCTCAAGGCCTGCAAGACAAACCAGTTCGAACAGACCGCTGAGGGATTTCAGCAGCTCAAATTTGGATACTTCGGTGAGGTTGGCGGCCTGCTGTCTGCCGTAAAAAAATCCGGCCGCGACAACCTCGCAGCGACAGTGACAGAGCTCGCGGCAGAGGAGCTAGGGGACGCGCTTTGGTACCTAATCAACGTTGCAGCGCTTGTTGATGTCGACCACAACCAGATAGGTGACAGCTGCCTGATCGCCCTGCGTAAGCAGTATGGGGAAACGGAACAAGAGCCGGTTGAGCCAGTGACCTTTCGCCACATCGACAGCTTGATGGAGGTTCGGAGAAAGCCGGACTCCATCGATCGCTCCACGCAGCTAGGTCGACTCGCAAATCATGCCGGCCAAATGGCAACGACGACGTACCAAGCCTACAAATCGATGGCACCTCACGTTCGCGCTTCGAACCTCGGGATGCACCTGGCTGAGCTCGCCGTGGCCTGTGCCAGCTTCGACTTGAGGTTAGAAGATGTTGCACGCGCGAATCTGGACAAGATTCACAGCAGATGGCCAGGCGATGAAAAGTCTTTCCCTGCCCCTTTCGATGAAGGCTTTCCGGAGCACGAACGCTTTCCACCGATCATCGCCATGAAATTCATTGAGCGCGGCAAAGGGACCAATGCCTATGTTGTTCAAAGCCTGCACGGGGTGTTCATCGGCGACCGTCTGACGGACAACAGCAATGAACCTGATGACTATCGCTTCCACGACGTGTTCCACTTGGCGTATCTGGCTTACCTGGGCTGGTCTCCTGTCCTCAGAGGGCTGCTCAAGCGCAAACGCAAGTCAGACCCCAAGAAAGATGAGAATGAGGATGGCGCTCGCGCCATGATCATTGAGGAAGGCATTGCCACCTGGATCTTCAACCACGCTAAAACTCACCGCTTCGACGGCGAGGACAAGCAACGCGGCCTGGACTACAACGTCCTCAAGCAGATCCGAAGCATGGTTGAAGGTTACGAGGTGGACAAATGCCAGCTTTGGCAATGGGAAACAGCGATTCTCAAGGGCTTCGAGGTATTCCGGCAATTGCAAAAGCACCGAAGCGGCACGGTTACCGTCGATGTGCTCAACCACACCATGCATTTTGATCTACCAACGAAGAACCCGCAGCCATGACCCCTACAGCTTTCGTGAACGCCTTGTCCGAGTTGAAACTGGACAACGTGTTTAACCCCTATGCCGATACCTGCCCGGTTCATGATCGCGCCGACGCTGTCGCGTCGCGTCGACGCAACCTGCGAGGCTATCTGAAGGCCGCTGCTGAGATCGGGGTGGATACGATCTGGATGGGGCGTGACCTGGGCTACCGCGGAGGACGACGCACAGGGCTGGCACTTACCGACGAGTTCCATCTGCCGGAAATGACTCAGCGGTACCCAGGCTCGAATTTCAAGCAAGCAACACTGGGCCCAGCTATCGCGGAGCGCACTGCGTCTGAGATTTGGTCGGTACTTCGAGCCGTTGAGTTGCCGCCATTGCTGTGGAATGTGTTCCCGTTCCATCCTCACGAGCCAGGCAATCCATTCAGCAATCGAAAATTCACTGCGCGAGAACTTCAGCAAGTCGACGATCTGAATGGAACGCTGATCAAATGGCTCAAAGTGAAGCGAGTTGTCGCAATTGGCCAAGACGCCCTCAGCTATGCCAGCCGATTCGGAGTCGAGGTTGTGGGTATACGACATCCAAGCTATGGCGGGATCAAGGACTTCCGAAACGGAATGAGTGCACTCTATGGCATCCCCGTTGAAACCCTTGACCCCAAGCGCCAGGCGTCGCTCTTCTAGACCATCAATCGAAGCTATTCAGTAAAGCCCTGGTAGCCTTTGCTCCACCGAGGCTCTGCATGTCGAGAAGGGCATGCGTGGAAATTACCGTTAGAGGGCCGCGCTCAAACCCAGACTCGACGGCAACGAAATTGTGCAAGTTGTTCAGCCCAATCAGGTTGCCAAGTACCCTCTGGCCATACCAGTGCGACCTGTACATGGCCGTGAGATCTAGCTTGCCCTGCGTCACTTTGAAACTGAGATGGCTCAGGCAAGGCATGTTCCTGGGCATGTTCCGATCAGCACCAGGGTCGTACAGGGGAAGCTCAAAGCCAAATCCGTCATCCTCAAGATCGAACTCGACATCTATGACACCCAGCTCGTAAACGGCCTGGTAGCACCGTCCGTCTTTAGATTTCTGGAGCTTGCGAACCAGTGCTTCCAGCGGGTTGTAGGTGGTTTTCCCATTACGAGCCACCCGCCGTATCATCCGTAGCGCATATGTGCCCCAGGTGCCCACTTTCTGCCCCCTGGTCATCGCATTTACGTACGATTCGTAGAACGCAGGCCGCTTATCCAACTTGTACAGATTGTTGGGGAAGATAGTGCTGGCGACCGTTTGGACACTCAAGCCAGGCGAATGCTGCTGAAGCGCCGCATCCACTGCGCCGATGACATCGCGATCCTGAGCATTCAGCTCGCCAGGAGATGCAATTTCCAGCACCAGGTTTCTTTCAGTGTTTCCTTTGCAGCCGGCCAAATGGCGAGCGGCAGCCAGCCAAGCTGGAACAATACGTTCACCGTGAATCAGAACTGCCATGTTCTACTCCAAATGCGCACGCAGCGTGCGACTCGATGTAAGCGGCGGATATCCAGGCATGGCCATTGAGCCCCCATGCCTCTCCCCAGGTATTTCTAATCAGAAACCAAGGCTGTGAGCCTTCGTCATAGCCCAGGCCGACGGCAACGACCGCGTGCATCATCGCACCCGGCAATACTGTCGGACTGAAAGGGATAACTCCATCCACAGGCTGGTAGAAGTCGAGCGTCAGTTTCAACGCCAAGCCCATAGGTACCATGGCCTGCATACTGCCAATGAGATGCCCAACATCTGCAGCGAAGAATTTGATTGGGCGCCCATGCAGCGCAAGATCCTCTGGAAGCGCTTCAAGCGGAACCTGAGGCTCATCAGCCTGGTAGGGGTACTCGCGCTCTTTAGGATGGCCGAGCTGCGAGGCTTCAATTGCTGCAGGAATCTGCAATCCGTCTCCAGGTTTCCAGCCAGGAATTCTCGAGAGCGTTGCGCGGTAAAAATACTCTGGGCCGAGATCTTCATCCACGAATGACCTGTTGAGATCGGTCACTGCAAACGCCAAACACGTTGGACGGTTACCTTGGTTCTTGGCTACGACTGGCTGCTTGTCGACGAGGCACTCCACCGTGATCACGAATTCCGAACCTCTTCGATCAGAGCCAACTTGGATTCTCGCGAAAGCCCTTCCCCCATGGGCTCGAAGTGAGCCTTGGAAGAGTAGGAAGCGTCACCAGGCTGCTTGCCTTCCCACGGCCGAATCTCGGAAAGAGCCACGGCCTGAGGAGCGGTATAGCTTTCAGATGCGCCTGTCAGCAGGTAATCCATCGAGGTCTCAGCCCCAAAGGTCAGCCTACTCGGATCAACTGGCGCAGATGGCGCCGGCTGCAATGTGAAGCCTTCAGACACGATCTGATCAAGAGAATCAGCGAGCCACAAGAAGCCCGCACTGGCATGGCTTTTCAGGCGGATGATCAGATGATCATCGGGACGGGGCTCTAGAACCGAGGACTGGTCGCGCTCATCGAAGACCCAGACGTCTTTTGTAGCGTCAGGTAGCGGGCCATTAAACAGAACCTGTTTGATCGCAGATGGCTGAGTCTTGAGCAAGCGTTGGACGGTATCGTAATCAACCAGCTGGTGGCGCAGCAGTGACCACGCAGCAGCGGAATAGCTCACGCCTAGCCGGAGGGCGAGCTGATAGAGATTGAAGGGTTCGTGCAGGGATCTGATGTTCCAGCCTTTCCGCTTGCAAACAATGGTCAGTAGCGCGCGTGGTACTAGAAGGTGATAGCCAAACGCCTCCGCTTCCTGCTCCATTTCAGCAGCCTTGGAGCCGTACTCGATAATCTCATCGAGGGCAGTGTTATGGCCCATAAAGTAGTGACCCAATTCATGCGCGCAGGTCATGTGGATCAGGCCTGCGGATCGGGCCGAGTTCAACAAGATCCCTGATCGCTCATCACGGATGAATGCGCCAAGCAGCTTGTCCATTGGACGGAGTGCCACAGACAGCCCCTCGGTGGCGGCAACCTTGAAAGGGTCCACCCGGGTGTATCCGTCCTGTTCAATACGCTCCATAGCGCGGGACTTTTCGAAAACCTCAGCAGCCATCCTCGCTGTCGTCAGCGCTATGTTGCGACGGGCCATGCGTTACTCCATATCTCTTCGCGCCGACTGCTTCAGAAATTCAGCAAAGCGAGCGACTTCTTCCAGATCTTTATCTGACAGGCCCTTAACGGCCCTCGCCAGGAACGCCAGCTGCTGTGGACCTTCTGGCTCCGGCTCCACCCCAGTCGTTAGATAATCCAGCGTGCGACGATAGAGCTTTGCCAGCTTGCTGAGCTCAAGAGCCTCGACTTTTCGAACACCCAACTCAATATTGGTGATAGAGGGGCGCGGGAGCCCTAACACAGATGCGACGTCATCCTGCGAAAGCCCCACGTACTCGCGAGCCCTACGCAGCCGGTCACCTATCTGGTTGCGTTCGCCTTGCCGATCCTCAGCCACCGGCGCCCCCTTCGAGATGCTTCAGCACCCCATTCGTGATTTCTGTAACGAACTGCTGCCTGGAGGTGTATCCACCGTGACGGACGATCAGCTCAACAGGCAGCTTACAGTTCACTATTTTATCGATCCCAACGAACGCATCGCACGCAGCAATCGAATCAAGCGGCGCACCGAGATCATCGGTAGCCAATGGATCTTCAAGTATCTCCAGCGCGCGCTTGTCCCAGAAGTCGCCAAGCAGCTTTTCGATTTCGACCTTGACCTTTACGCTCACAGTGTTCACCCCGTAAGAAAATCGAACAGTCTTCGTAACGAAAAGCTACATCAAGGTGTGGCGGGTTTCAAGCCAGCACACAGCAGCGCTCATCACAGCATACTAAGCCATCTGCAATATTAAAATGGCATCACGCCAGACAGATGAGCACACGCTAACCCAGGAAAAGCAGAGCTAAATCACGCTGCGACCTAGGCGCCTCGGGTCGATTGGGCCACTCGTGCATCGCCACCCCACATCCATCGCGCAACGGTAGATACAGATCCCGACAAGGGTGAAATGGAGTAACTCAAGGTGCGTAAAAATTAGTAACAATATGTCTGCAGAAGATCTCAAGGGGCTGAAATTTTCGCTGGCAAGATCAAAATTCCGCACAGAGCTCTAACAAAGCCACCTCAACTAGACCGGCAACCATATTTCATGGTAAAGCCATACTAAAGCCTTCGATAACCACTATTACCACTATCGATTTCGCACAGAGGAAATACGAACTAAAATTAACACCGATGAGAAGCGGGATTAGGTTCCCCTCCCTACACCTAGTCCTGCGACGTTTCATCGTCCTTTGGTTTGCCGCCTGTTATCAGGCGGCTTTTTACCAACTCCGAATTTGCTATGGCGTCAACCAACATGACGACACCAGCAACACGTAGGCTCCTTGGGGTTATCATTAAAAATGACCCTCCCTTCGCTATGGCCGAAAGGCCATAGCATTTTTATTGTCTATCGTAATTTCTCTACGACAATAGCACTAGCCAATTCATGGCTGCCTTAGATCCAGGTCATTCTCTTTCTGTGCTTCTTCAAGAGCGCTAATTGCATCTTGCAAGCTGTTGAACACCGGAGCCAATGCGGCAGCAATCTGATCTGCTCGCTC
>Ga0099823_1002729_pt1 | contig 16186 bp, 7 predicted proteins | sample CowpearedBW_FD_76831 | JGI IMG/M metagenome (GOLD analysis project Ga0099823, IMG submission 76831) | Root nodule microbial communities of legume samples collected from California, USA - Cow pea red BW | ecosystem: Host-associated > Plants > Roots > Nodule | place: USA: California | collected...
AATTCAAAAAAAAATAAAAAAATTCAAAAAATCCAGAAGCTGACACGTGGCACCCCATTTAACACCGTCACTCCACTACTAACGGAAAGGACTTGATTGGGTCAAATTTCCCAAAATAGGGACCAGATTGAGATAAAAATTAATTGAGGGACCAAATTCAAATTTTGCTACGAAAATGGAAATTAAAAGTATAATTTAATCTTATTATTAATATATAAGAATAATACTATTAATAATTATTTAATATTATTATTATTATTATTATTATTAGTAATATTATTGTTATTTTAAATGTGCAAGAACTAAACAGTGATCAAGTTTCAACCAAGAACCACTTTCAAACTAAGTTCAACAGGGATCAAAAACATTTTTTTTTCAATTTTTTGTGAAAAACATCGGCTAAACTAAGGCTAGTTTTTTATTTTATAAAAAAAAATTAAATAATACATACTATTTGTTATTTTTAATGTCATTCAAAAATAAGAACATAAACAATAATTTTGAAAATGGAGATCAGTGACCATTTCTAAATTAAAGTCAAATTTAAGGAAGAAAAACATATTTATTTTTCCCTTATATTTGATAGGGAAATAGAAAAAAAAAATCAAACATTGAAATTCTAGAACAATTGCTTTTAGAGAAACTTGAGTGTTTTTGTTACAAACAAAAAAGGAGAGACAAAAGCATTTAATTGCAGGCTGGGCCCAACGGCCAGTCCGCTCAACACACTACAACTATGGCAGCTTCTTAGGTTAAACCTTCCTGCACCCCTTCAAAATTTCACCTTCCACCCGTCAAAAACATTTGCCGAAAAATGTTTTCCGTACGAGGAGAGTAGTTGATTTCCGAAAAAACATTTCTGGTATGATTCATTATATTCCGGAAAATAAATTTCGGAAGTGATAAAATAACTAATAGGGTGTAGAAAGAAAATAATATGGTGCAGGAAGTAATACCCAGGTTCTTATTGTATTTCGTGAAATGAGCTATTTATCTTTATCTTTTCCTTCACCTCTACCATGCCTCTTTATCCATCTTCCATCTCCACCAACATCCTTCCTTCCTCAATCTCCATTAAAGTCCTTCCTCTACCGACACCACTTTCTTCTTCCTCCATCTCCACTGACGCTATTCCACCTCCGACACCCCTTCCACTAGTAACATCCCTGTCTGAATTGGATAATCTAAAATTGTGTTCCAAAACATACAATTCAAAATACAACTTTTTTGTTTTAAATTTTAGATTCTGAAATGCAATCTTTGTATTTCAAAATATAACTTTTACATTCCAAATTGTTCATTCCTAATCTCCAAATTATATATTCCAAAACTCAAAATGAAAATAGACTAAAACTAGAATTGTAAAGTGTATAGAAGTGCAGGAACAAAACGAGCTGCCTAAAATTATGGACTACACTAAGTAATGCTGCACTTCCCATCTAACTAGTCAACAACCGATTAATTTTCATCAGGTTTACCATGTCTACCTGAAAAATGAAGGCAGTGTTTGCTAATGTTTTCATTTCATTTGAATTCCTTAACATTAACAGATAGTTTTATTGAAATCAAATTTCAATTAAATTATTAATATATTTAGTTATTATAACCAGATTTCATAATTTAAATTAATTTTGTGAAATTATAAACTAGAACTTGTTTCTTTTTTTTCTTATTTTTGGGCAGACACCCATTTGCTAGAGGTACTAGGATTTTTCATCCCACTGTTAGCAGGATAGTTTTGCGGCGACCTGATTAGAAAAATGCGTCTCCCACCTCATCTTTCAACTAAAACACCAAATAAATAAACAGTTACAAGGAGATACAGCAAAAACAATCGACTTTGAGAGAACATGATCCTTTAGCTGTATAACTACTACAGGGAAGGCTCACAGTAACATAATTGATTGTTTCTTAAATAAAACAACCTCAACATTTTTTTTTTCAATTTCCCTTTCTCATTGCTTCAACTGCATTTCTCAATCAGTATAGATGTAGGCAAGGAAAAAGGGAATGCCGATGTTAGAAGTCGATTTCATGCAAAGACGAGAAAGTTTCCATTTAGTCAACAATATATAATGTTAAAAACATAATAAAGTAAATTTTCATTACATAATTAACTATATCAATTTATTACTATTTACGTTTTTAATTATTATCATATAATACTAAATAACTAAAAAATATATATTAAAATAAAAATTATTGATAACAAATATTTATCCCCCTTTCCATTCATTTTCCCTATCTTTCAACTAATACAAACAGCTTCACTTTTACTTATTTTTACTCTTTTTCTCTCTTCTTTTCTTTCCTTTCTCACTACTTTCAATCATCTAATCCAAACAAGACATTAAACTCTTAGGATCATGGTAATAGTTGAACTAGTATCTTGTACAGCAGATCAAGTGATTGTACAGAAGAGCAAATGATTGTATCATTCTTTTGGCATTGTCCAAATGCAGAGAAGAGACAGATAATTAGTATTCTTACATGTCCAAGATTAGGAGTAATGCATACACCAATTTGCTTGAGCTAATTATACCAAAGAAGTTGAAACCCCTTATCTTCGCCAAGCCTCAAAACAGTGCTCATTCACTTGACCTAGGTTTTCTGTGAGATTTAGAAGGCTTGGACTTGGGCAAAATGAAATCAATTAAACACAAGTTGTAACTTCATAATTTGAAAAATCAAACCAAATAAATGCACATAAAAGCACATAGGGGGGCATAGTCATATTTCTATAGGATAATATTTCACAAATTATACTACATGCCTACTAAAAATTAAGACAGGAAGAAAATTAAGCAGAAAAGCTCAAGTACAACTTCCAGACTAAAGAAACATACGTATTAGTATATTACCCAAATAGAGATGTCAACCAGACTCCCTCTCACTCATGACAAATGCCTGAATAAGACTTTGGGCTGCATGAGTTTGCTCAGGGGTTCCAGATATTATAATTTTAGTTTCCACAGCTCCGGGCTTTGGATCAGTTATAGTAATATTTGCATCAGAGATCTGTGTAGATCACATTGTAAATGTCAAACTTCGTAAGGAACTATAGAATGATATCATCATAATCCCTCCCACCATCCAACAAATTATGTTCAAATTAAAAGTAAGGTTAACAAAATTTTCATTGTTCATTTTTACTTGTCATGTTGTGTTGGGTAAGAGATTAGGATGCACTTCTTTAACTTGAATGACTAACGGGAGAAAAATGTGCAATTTCTCTCATTTTAAATAATTAAAGCATTTAAGTGTATCAAAAATGTAAATCATCCAAAGGACAAGATCGCTTAATTTTAAAATAGATGGACATAATTGCTAGAAACAACTAGAGGCACCAAAATCATCCAATACAAACTAATAACAGAAGTCTTGTACCAAAAAGTGATTTCGGCTACATGACAAAACACGACAAACTTAAGGGTCCAAAAGAAGAAAGTTCCTTGAGCATAGTAAACACATACCGATGTATGCAAGAAAGTATTAGTGTAGGTGTGGATGCATGTATGGCCAAGCAGCTTATTTAAATTGTAAAGCACTAAAATCATCTAACAACCAAATACAACAAAAACGTATCCCACTAGGTCTAACCATCAGATAAAATCTATAAAATTAACATCTATAATTATCAGATGCAAAGGGTTCACCTGAAGTATTTGTTTCAGGCATTCACCGTCTTCCCCATATATTACAGGCACCAGTGCTCGAGGAACAACAACTTCAACAGTGGTACTTGTGATAATTGGTTGGCTCCCCCTGCAAGGGGGAAATTACCTCAGTATAGAGAGATAGAGACAATAGAAGACAATTTGAAAATTCGAAAGAAAATATAATAAAGAAAACAAGCTTATTGACAGTGATGATGCAATAGACTAGACAAACCCTGCAAATCCTGAAATTCTTCTAGGAGGACCTCCTGGAAAGTCTGGCAAGCCAATGCGGGAGCCACCTTCAAGTACCCCCTAGAAATCAGAAAACCAACACAGGTAGGCATATCAGTGCATAAAAGAGAGATTCTAAAGAGTGGCATGTCATTCCTTCTGAAGGTTTACATTTGGGAGATACAGACAAGCCAATTTGGCCTGGACAACTGGATATTAGTCCAAAGTCCAGTCCTCTACTCTTCTATTGACTGGTATTTATCTGAGCAAAGCTTACATAAGTCTCAGGCTGTAGCTTGGCAAATGGCCCCAAAATTAGAAATAAAATCCGTGCCAGATATTGATCGATGTTGCAACTTCTTGCAATGCATAAGTAAATAAACAGATTTGAGTTCATTATAATTATTATAACTATTAAAACTGTAAAAGAAAGTGTGCAATTTTGTTTGTATTTCTTAATTATTTAAGTCACAACTGAAAGAAAATATTTTATAAAATAAGAAACTTTAAGCAGTTCAGAATTAAAAATCAAACATGCCTTCACTTGAAAAACAAAAATATCAAATATATTACAATTATATACAATCATCAATATTCATTTTGATGTCAACCAAGCCTGTAAGATCATCCCTCCCACCCTCCCTTATCCATTTCAATTTTTTATTTTAACTACACCAACTTCAACATGTAGCCCAAGTGTTTGATGGTAATTTAAATGACATACAGATACAGTAGCGTTTAAGCCAAAATTGATACAAAAAGTAATAAGAGTCCAATACCTGAGGACCCCAAAGCTTCCTTTCCGATATGTGAGGAGGAATGCCTGGTCTGTGTATATTATTCAGAAATGGAGGACGGTCATCAAGAGGAAAACCCGCATAAGGTGGAGGACCAAGGTCAGAAAACATCCCAGGAGGTGACAGTCCCCGTCTTCCTAAATAAGGTGGGAATGGAGGAAGTTGATCCACAAATGGAGAATTTGAAGGATAATTGACAGATGGATGTGAATCACGAAAGAAATGATGTCTTAATCTAGTAGTTATTTGCATAAGAGCATCATGCACTGCCTCAATTTCTCCATTTACCTGTCAGAAAATATACAGGAAAAACATTAAATAGCACTAGAAGGTAAAAAATGTCTAAACTAACCAACATTGATCGCCAAGCATATGAGGTGCCAATCAATGAAATTATTTACACTACCATGTAATCAACAAGTTAATCTGACTCCTCATTTTGAAAACTAAAGGAATTCATAGTATGACCATATCCACTCTAGTTTTCCCAAATAAATCTCAAAAATTCTATTCTCTTATAAAATTGTGAATCCAAGGATGAGGAGTTTGATTTAATCTTTAAATAATTACAAGATATAATTTGCACCTGAATTACTTCTTCATCTTCTGAAGCACACTTTGGAACCTTATCCTTTCCTAATATTCGGATATGGGCCCCTGATTTCTTCCTCATTTCAGTTATGATGGAACCACCCTTGCCGAGGAGACAGCCTATTTGATTGGAAGAAACAAGAAACCTTGCTAACATAGTATGTTCTTTGGCATCAGGTATAGGCTTGGCTATTCTAGTTTGCACTCGAAATACAGCCTCTTGCACAGGGGATACTCTATCTTCTGGGTGCTGCAAATATTAATCTAACTTAAGTGAAAAACAAATATGGCTCCGTAACAATAGCCCAAGATGAGAAAATGGAAACTTGAACCATACCGCTGGGCCAGATATAACAATAACACAATCATCTGAATCTGGAGGACTTTCTACAATCTTGATTTCACTTACTGTCTCTTGCTGAAGTGTCTTTATGATTGTTCCACCTTTACCAATTACATTTCCTACCCTTTCCACAGGACACAATAAACGAAAAGTAAGCATTTCCTGCATAGGTCTAGTGCGACCATGAATGGCAGCTTCGTGAAACTTGGAAATCAATGGAGGGGCAGAATGAAAAACAGAAATATCATGGGCAGCACCAAAAGGTACTCCTTGACCACCAAAAGACCGGCTGTGAGATGGGAATTGACCAGATGAATGAGAAGGCCCGTTAAAATTGGTGGACAACTCATGATCCCGTGGTGGATTTTCCAATAGTTGATGAGAAACAGATTGAAGAGCTTTCCTGACAACATCTACTCCTCCTGAGATCTACATCATAGCATACATATAAAAAATACCGTCGGAACAAGTAACTCACATGAACAGGTCTTAAAACGAGTAAGCATAACAAACAAGCACCAACATGGAAGTTATAGAACCCCTTTTCTGCACATCAGCCTCAAATTAGGAATCACTCAAAATTCACATGCAAGTATCAATCAAATTAATTTCAGGGTTCAGAAAGTTAACTAAATAACATTTGACAAAGCAAACATTCCAGCCAGATATTTTCTACTTCAAATAAAACTACCTATGGTACTATGATTTAATTAAATAACCCTTAACCGAAAAGGGATAATGGAACACAAACATCTACCTGAACTATCTCATCAGAAGCTGATGCACACGCTGGAAGTTTGTCTTTTGGAAGGATCCGAATATGTGCACCACTTTCAGCTGCCATTCTCTTAATCACACTACCACCCTTTCCCAGAAGGCATCCAACTTGAGTAGTAAGAATAAGTAACCTAAAAACAAGGGAAGAAGATTTATTACTTTCTTCATCCCCTTCACTCGTCTCTTCTACTCCCTCAACCATTCTCTCAAAAACTAATGATATAGCCTTCCGAATGGCCGAATTCCCTTTTTCACTGGGAGAATCTTGAACGAGAACCGAACTTTTATCTTCTTTCTCTTCATTGGCATCACCATCACCACCATCCCTCTCCTCCTCGTCCCCTTTCCCCTCGATTCCAGCATCATCATTGTTAACCTCCTTTACCTGCTCTGCATGAGCTTCTTCAGCTTCTTTATCAGAACCTGAGATAGTGATAACCCTTTCATCACACCCAGGTATAGCTTCCTCAATCTTAACCTTCACACCACTTTCTTGGCGAATTTGTGAAATGATGGCACCACCTTTGCCAATAACACTGCCAATTCTTGAAACGGGACAGAGCAAACGGAACACGGCACTCCCTGGAGAAACATCCAACGACGAAAATCCACCGGAAGATTTTTGGCGTTTCCCTTTCCCGTTGGGCTCTGCATTTGGCCTCTTAGAAGACGCCATTGGAACTGACAATGACAACACTATTCTACGTCAGTTTAATGCTATTTAACAATAATACAAGCATGGTTCTACAAGCATCAAAGTGTTAATAACATATCCTGTGAAATCATTCAATGATAGGAGTCTGTGAGGTTATAGAGTTAACATAAGCAAATAAAAGACGAAGAAGAACAAGAAAAATTACAGTGTTGATCTACGTATGTTGCACACCTTCCAAAACCCAGCGGAAACAAAACAGCGACGTCGTCGATGATGATGAACAGTGGAGACAACGGAAATGTGTCGCCAAAAAATTCTCCCTCTGCCTCTGCACTGTGACCTAAGCAATCAGTAAGCTCTTGCAAAGTTAAAAGTGCGAACGGGCTTCTTCTACTCGAGGAGCCCAAAATCACTAATTGGGCCTCCGCTTTTGGTTGCTAGAGATTTCGCCCTGGTTTTTGAATTGTATTTGTTAGGCTTTGTGAAATTGAGGATAAAAGGGTTTATTGGTTTTATCGGAAATCAAGCATCAAATCCGGAGTATTGGTCGAGGATGAGTTTATTTAGACAATGCTCGTACTTATTTAAAAAACAAAAATATTTATAATTTTTCATGTAATCTTAATAAATAGGTTTATATCTATTTAATCTTACAAAATAATGCTTGAATCTTATTTATATATTTTAATTTAATTTCATCAGATGTAAGATATCCGCATGCATTAATAGAGTTAATTTCTTTTATGTTTGAATTTATCATAAAAATATAAAAGCTTTTCTAATGATAATTATTTATACTGATAATGTGACTTATTATTGGTGAAGAAATTAAAGTTAGATCGGGATCCATAATTATAATGAAAATATACATAAATTAAGAGTTAGGAAGAACTAATATGAATATTATGTATTTTTGTTACTCTTTGAATAAATAATATATAAATAGGTGCAAATCTTATTTTATAAATTGGTTTTATAAGATTAAGTTTTAGATTTAAAGTTTAATTTTTAAAATGGTATCGAAGTTATCCGAAACTTACTATAGCAAGAGTTGTTATTTGTTGAATCTATTATATCATCTTTATAAGGAGATTTGTTGTTTTGGATTTATCGTGTCTAGAGTTGTCAAAATTGATTAAAATTCATAAGTCAACATGACTCACCACAGGTTCAAACTAAATTGGATTAAGAAAAAAATTTGCAAATTTTAGTACGGACCACAAATGAGTCCGGCCCACTGAAAATTCAGCTCACTTGTAAAACGAGTTAGATAATTTGTTGTGACAATTCTACATGTCGCATGTTATCGAATCATTATTAAAGTTTAGTTTTATACTTCAAATATATATTATTAAAAATAAGATAAATTTAAAATATATAAATAGATACAAATTATTTTATAAACTAATTTTGTACCGTTGAATTGACTTAAAGTACATTGTTTAATAGCGATTTTCTTTAATAAAATAAGTGAGGAAACATTGTTATGCACGAATCAGGACCTTCGAATCCACAAAGTGAATGAACATACCCAGAAGCATAACAGGTTTCTCCTTTCCTTAAAAAGATCAAAAGAGAAGCAAACCATCTTAACAGGAAAGGAGAAGGTCTTAGAAAACCTTCAATTCACTTTGCTGTGTGGTTTAGAAAACTACTATAGAACATTAAAGTTAAAATAAGTTCTATAAAGGTTTAGTGTGTTAAACTCAACCATGTTGATTCTCTAAAACTTTTTTATGTTACATCTTTTTCTGTCACATTCTCACAACTTTTAGCATGTGCTTACCTATCATTTATAGATTTTTTTTTTATATTATATATACTATCTTATAAAAAAAATGCAATTAAGTGGGAATGATAATATGTGCAGATAATGAAAAAAAAAACAAGAACATACTCTTAAAAGATGAGATTTCAAATCTTAAATCAGACCAAGTAGATATTTATGTGCAACCTTCTAATCACAAATGACAACGAATAATGCATCTGTTTAAGAAGAGTGACTTATCGAGATACAACAGGGGACATCTTTGAAACCAAAACATCATTTTGTTTCTTTCTACCTTAATTGTTTCATTGCATTTGGCATCTCACTTAATGTTGAAGCGTTTATAAAAGTGTTGTCAAAAGTGTTGTCGTATAGAGATGGTTAAAATTCATGATTCATAATGTGCCTAAGTTGCAGTTGTTTGATCAGAAACCATCAATATTCACAGCTGGTTCATTTCATTGTATGTCAGAGAAGAAGTGCAGATGGATACAACTTTGTTTATAGCAGTGATGGCCTTTTTTTGTGTCTGTAACTGATAAATTAACTCCACAGCATAAGTTCCATTTTTGGCGTTAACTTGTTTGTCGTGTAATTGGTTACTCCTTATCTGTTTGGAATGTTATAATTATTTCATGTTCGGATGTTGTAATTTGTATAATTCTAAGGTTTCCATATATTCTAATGTATAGTGATCCAACACATTATTTGTTAACATTACAACATTAAATTTCAAATGATTAATATCATACGTGAAATATTCAGGCTATGCAATTTATATATAGACTAAAATAGTTGAATTTTGTATAATTTAAAAACTAGTAAAAGTTATACTAAATACATAAATTAAAATTTTAATTATTTTTTTGTATTAGTTTATTCTAGATTCCAATTGTTAAATTGAGCGTTTTTCACCAAGTCAAAAGTTATAACTAATCATTACGATGCAACTCTTACTACTTTAAGTCGAAGGTCAAGATAAACCCAAGGTCAAAACGGATTGTTTTGAGTCGACTCATGTCAAATGTCAAGACAAGTAAGTTCAAGCCAAAAGTCAAGATAAGTAAGTCTGAGGCAAAGGTCGAGACAAATTGGACTGAACTAAAGATTGAGATAGGATAGTCAGGTTGAAGGACAAGAAGGATCGTCCCGAGTCGAGGATTGATACAAGTTAGTCTGGGTTGAAGGTTGAGACATGTTGATACAAGCCAAAAGTCAATATAGGTCAGCTCAGACCAAAGATCTATATAGGTCGACACAGGTTGAGACAAGTTGGCTCAAACTAAAGGTTGACACTGGATGATAAGGCCAAAGGTCAAGAATGGTTATCTCGGGTTGAAGGTTGAGACAAAGGGTCGGACCAAAGGTCAAGATTGGTTGTTCCCGACCAAAATTTGAAACAGGTTAGTCTGACCGAGACGAGTCATCTATGATCGAAAGTCGAAACAAACTAGTCAAACTCGACTTTCTTTTATGATAACAAAATAAATATATATATATATATATATATATATATATATATATAATCAAATATAAACGATTTTTACAATAAAAAATAGTTTTATTTAATTTTTAGGTATTTTTATAATAAAAAATAGATAAATATTAATTTTAAAAAATGGTTAAATTTTTTTAAAAAATAGTGAAATTGAGAAAAACGATAAAATTTAAAAATATGGCACTTAAAAAATAAAACTTATAAGCTAATTATTTAGTCTGAAAAAACATTTACTTATTAAAAGATAAAATTAGAGAAAGAATGTGTACACCAAACGTTCGTTTTATATAATATTAGTGAAAACACACGTGTTCATCTGAGTTTTTTTTATGATAACAAAAAAAACAATGTTTTTATTGTTATGAAAGTAAATTTAAATAATTTTTACAATTTTTTTAAAATAATTGTGAGTTTTTGTTTTAATTATTATTTTTATTATAAATAATTATTTTAGTTTAAAAGAACCATTAACTTTTAGAAAAGAAAAACAATCAAATAAAGAAGAATGGATAAATTATAATATATATATATATATATATATATATATATATAAAATATAATATAATATAATATAATATAGAAATATTAGTGAAATTATATGTCCTCTTTTCTTATTGTAGTTAACTAATTTAAGTTTAAAAAAACAACTAAATTTAAATAAATAATGATGTAAAAGGAAAACTAATTAATTTAATTTAAAAATAATTAAATCTAAATTAACTTTCATTTTGAAGGTAAGAAATATATAATTATTTTAATTTAAGATCACAATTACTCAAAAGATATAAATTTAAAAAGAAAATATACATATAAAGAATTCTCTTAATAAAATAATAGTGTAAACACATGTATTATTACGTGATTTGTGTTTACACATATTTTAAATATAAACAATATAATTAGTAGATGATACATTATAATGTTATTAAGTTAATAGTTAAAATAAATTTGTATTTACTAAAATAAAGAAAAAATGAGTGGAGAAGAAATAAGAAAATAAGTGTCAATGAATAAGAAAAAAAAAGGAATGAAGATAAATAGTTTATAGAAAACATGTGAAAATATTTGTTAATTTTTAAAAATTTAATAAATAATTATATTATAGAAGATAAAATTAAAATTGTAAAATGTGGATACATGAAATTCTTTTTATATATAGTTATGGATAAAAGAATAAAGAGGGTAAAATAAATTTTTTAATTTTAAAAATATATATAAATTAATGTCATTTAAAATAAAAAAAAATAATTTAAAATCACAAATACTTAAAAGATAAAATTAGAAAAAAAAATATGTACTAAAGAGAATCCCTTTATTTATTTATATATATAATTTGAAAAAGTTTAAAATAATAATTAAGAAACCTAAAGAAAATCTAAAGACTAAAATGAGTTTATTACCATGAAAATTGCAATTAAAGTGAGGAACTGTAGGTGGATAATGGCATGTGAGAGAGGGCATTACACAGGAAACACGATCGAATATGAAAATGTAGTATTTTGAAGATGCTGCAGCCACTCAAACTTGGTGGTTCTCAGTGCATTTTGCAATAGTTGCTGTTGACTTCTCTTAAGTGTTCTCATGCATCAAGATTCTTCACCCTAATCCTTTCTTTTATACTGTGAAGACAGAACCATAAAAGAATACAACAAATAAACCCACCCCGTACCACTCATGTCCACTACTATATCTATTCAATTCAATTTTCTCATCCACATCACGTTTCTCAATATTCATTACTATTTTACTCTAAAAAGTTCCAACTTTGTCCATCATTTATCCGAATTTAGATTTTTTACTAGATTTTTTGTGTTATTTTTTTCCTTCAAAATATATTAATAATTACTGATTTATAAATTTTAAAATAAACAATGTAATATATTTTTAATATTTGACAGAAAATAATAAAAAAAATCTATTGGAGAATATAAACTCCCATTTGCCTCACATGCTACTCGTCGTAGTATTTGGGGTTTTATTTTTATCTTTTTCATATAAAACTCATAGTTCACCATATGATTAAATATGTTTTTTTCTGAATTTAGTAAAAATTAGAATTAATTCTTTTTCAAAACTTTAGACTAATTTAATCTTTCATATTTAAAAACTGGATAAATCTAATTCTTTTAACCAAATTTTGTTAAATTAATTTAATAATTTATACATGTTTCTCAACTAATATTGAAGTAAAAATGAGTCAAAATGATGTAAACAACTCAAATACTATCATAAAAAATGTTTGAAACGTCAAATAAACTTACAAAAAAATTATTAAAATGACTAAATAATACATTTTTAAAGTTGAAAGCTAAATTGATCTAAAATTATAAAGAAAAATTAATTTCAATTTTTACTACAAATTAAGAGACAAAAATATATTTAACTATTGCCGTTCAATGCAATAAATATCAAAGTGTACCGGTTTTCTACTTATTGAGGTGCATCTGAACCTTTTGGTTTATCCTAAAACTAGTGAAGCACGATGCTTTTAAAAAATTAAGATCACTTTAGCAATTTCTCATTGGGTTAAAACAAGTTGATAATAGTCTATTTAATGACATGTCAGGTCTAGTTAGGAAGCTTTATATACTATATTATAAAATTTATTTTGTAATGTATAAGTTAGAGTTTCTAAAATTCTATAGGCTCATTTTGAAAGTGCTGGAAGATTGTTTTATTGCAAGAAAAATATCTCTAGTTAAAGAAAGTTGATTATTTGAATTAGTCAATTTGTTTTAAATTATATTTGTTAAGTGCGAATTAACTATATTTAGGTTGATTCAGTATTTCTACATCTTGTGATGGAAAATAAATTTGATTTGATAATAATATTAGAGATGTTAGAATTGGTATTCTTGAATTGTACAACCACTATGTATATCTTCTATTATTTACCATCATGATCAAACATAATTTTTCACACACCATACGTGAGATTATGTATACGTTTTTTTATTTATATATAATAAAATACCAACAATTGTCATGAAATTATTTGATTGGAAAAAAAAAACATGACTACCGAATAAAAGCATTTTATTTCTTTTACTGTATTATAAAAAGTTAAAGTAGAACAAAAAAATACTTGTATTGTATTGAATAGAAATTATTGTTACGCATCAGTTATAGATTCTTTTTAAATTTTCTACCGTATTTTGAATAATTCGTGGTATATATGAGAAGTAAAATGAAACAAGTTTAAGATGAATGATAATAGGGCTGAAAAAAAAGATTAAGTTTTGTTGTAAAATAAATTTCACTAGTTGACAGCAACTTTGAAGGAATAAAAAATAAAAATAAAATTCATTATTAGTCAATTACTCTTAAGGAATAAAAGTAAAATTTAGATAAAATAACAACCGAGTTAATAAAAATAATTACTGCTATTTGCTGGTGCGAAAATCAAATAATTTTAAGATCTTATTTTAATTTTCTATTTTATACAATTATTTGAAAATCATTAAATTTTACTATACATGCTTTTACATAATCTCGATGGAAAAAACAATGCCACAAAATGCAACATGTCTCTTTTCTCGTTCAAAATGAAAATCTTTGAGGATGTTTTACCCTTTATTTCATTCCTTTGTCATTTAACAAGCAAAGACAACTAAAAAAGTGATTAGTAACAAATATTTCATTTGATTAGTTTAATCTTATAAGAATTGTTTGTTCTAAATTTACTGAAAAACATAAATAATTTATCTAATTGCGATTAGTTCGATCCTAATTTTAATCCAAAGCCAAACAAATCCAACCTACAGATTCCTATAAATTATGGTGTGTGGTTATCCAATGTACCTTTTGAAAAGCATCATATGAAAGGTGCCATAAAAAAATTTCGAAATACAATTATTTTAATTTCAGTGGTTCACAGAAAACACAAACCAACAAAATTTGGAATGTCAAATTTGCCTTTTTCTTTAATTAGTGAATTAGTGTTTGCATAAAGAAGGACAAAGTTCTTTCATGTCTTGTTGATTTACCTTAATTTGGAAGGACTTCTACTTAAGCTTTACTCACATGAACAACAACTCATACTTTTCATGCATCTAGCTGCCCACTTTTCCACTTTCTCAACATTTCATTTGTTAAGCCTCTTAGTAATTATTGACTATATGTCCTATTATGTTAAACGTGCTTATCCATATCGTATAAAACACAATAAATACACATAGATAATCACTTTTGTTAAAATAACTTTCGTATTGGCTTTCAAATATAAAAATGTATCACGTTACTTTAACATGTTTTTTTATTCATGCATACAAGTGGTACGGAATTATGAGCCTGAAATATAATATAAAAAAATTACATATCGATTATTTAAAATTGTTTGGATTAAAAATGTTGGATTGATAATAATAATAATAATAATACGTCTTGAAAAGTCTCGTATAATCTAGATAAGCTAAGAAGTGAGTGTTAGTGCATATATAATGAGATCTAACTTCATGAAGTTTCTTATCCCAAGTCAAAGACATTTTTAGCTAGTGTTTGACTTTCCTTATTATCTTGTAGTAGAGTGTTGTGAGGTGTAGCTAAATTCTTGCTCTGAAAAGTGTGGGTGTACTTTGGGATCAAAGGGGGTTGAGAGTGTTTCTTGTATGTTGTACAAATGTGCACATACTACAATCGTGGTTTTTCTCCGTATTTGGAGTTTTCACATTATATTTTTGTGTTCTCTATGTTAATATTATTTATCTCTTAATAGTGTGATTCTTGGGGGTAAAGGCATTATTGTTCTTAATTGAAGATGTGTTTTTTTTTTCAACAAGTTGTATCAAAAGCTACGATTCAGTAGGATTTTTTCTTATTATGCTTTATTGTTGCAACTTACTTTGATCTTCTACGTAAGAAAAGATGAATTCTTTGTTGTTAGAGAATAATCATTGTTTGTTGAAGTTGCAATGAGAAATTTGATGGAAGTATCATTGTCAGAGAATAATCCTTGTTTGTTTCCCAAAAAGTGGTATCAAAAGCTACAGTTTAATAGGATTTTTTCTTAGTATGCTCTATGGTTGCAACTTAGTTTGATCTTCCACATTAGAAGATATTGATTTCTTGTTGTTAGAGAATCATCCTTGTTTGTTGAAGTTGCAATGAAAAATTTGATGGAAGGGTCATTGTCAGCGTCGTGTTGGTGTAGTAAATTTGCAACTAGGTTCTTGGAAGTACAAGGATTGTGAGGCGTTGATCTACAATGGAGTTTATGTGTGGTGAGATGATTCTGGATCTGCGAAGGAGGTCATTGGTTGTGCTAGTGTGACTCGCTTGCAAATGGAACTTGCATGGAGTGCGCTTGCGATTTTGGTGATGCGATGTGATGATGAACAAAATTGTTTTGATTTATGTGGGTTGTGACGCAGTAGTATGTGGTTTCCTGCGATGGTGTTGCGAAGAATATGAAGGTTGGCTGTGTGATTTTTCATATCTGTTAGACATGTCAAAGTGAGCTAACCTGGCTCACACGGGTTGGCTCACCACGAGCCGGGTTGAAAATGAGTGAACCCAACCCAGCTCACTTTCTGGTGAGCCAGAAATTTTGTAACCCGGCTCAACCCACCACGGGTTGGTGGGTTAAGTGGGTTGGCTCACCAACCTACCTAAAAAATTATTTATTTATTTATTTATTTTAGTATTCAAATATTTAAATAACTTTTTAAGTAACCCATGAGATGACAATTATAGTAAAATCAAGAACCAATGTTTTGATCATGCTCACCACCAATATATGAAGAATTATTTCTAAGAAATGATCCATTAGTCTAAGAAAGCATGACTAATATTACAAATTTTCTGTCATGCTATTCAACAAAATATAAATAAAAAAAACTATACATTTTTTTCATGCTAATTTAGAAAAA
>Ga0099823_1002730_pt1 | contig 16186 bp, 9 predicted proteins | sample CowpearedBW_FD_76831 | JGI IMG/M metagenome (GOLD analysis project Ga0099823, IMG submission 76831) | Root nodule microbial communities of legume samples collected from California, USA - Cow pea red BW | ecosystem: Host-associated > Plants > Roots > Nodule | place: USA: California | collected...
CAAACTAATTTGAAGTTGAGTAAAGAAAGGAAGTCTAACTGTTTTTTTAACTAAAGTTTTCATTAGACATTATTATCCTACCAAAAATAAGAAGAAATTTAAACAAAAACAACTCATTTTACAAATTTTGTTACATCTTGATACTTTTTATGGTGTTTTTTTATAAGCATCAACCAATTATTTCAATTATTAATAAGATATTTCTTAAATTTTATTCTGAGAGTCTTTAAAAAAAGTGTTTTTATAGTGTGAATTATATAGATTTGAAGTTTCATTTGAGTTTGGTGTCATAATCATGTACAATGTCTTGTATTATTTAGTTTTAACATATATGTATACTTACATTTATATTTATGTTACCTTGATTATTGCAAATTTTGTATTGAAGTGATGATGGTAAATGTATATTAAGGGAATAGTTATTTAAATAATTAATGTTTGCATTGGTCAATTTCTAAATTTAAGAATTTGTTTAACTATATCTAATGGTCTATACACAAAGTAATTTAAAATCAAGTGGGGCATTTTTGCTAAGCTAAATTCATAATTATTTTAGTAAAAATCAATTAAATGGTAATGTTTGTGTTATTTTATTTTAAAACTTCTGTTGAATAAAGTCCTAATTCAACTATAGTACTTTCTTTATGTGTTAATCTAATGTCATAATTGTGCCACATATAAACTATTGAGTTTGTTTTTCATGAAGGATAGAAAGTTTTTTTTTTCATATTTTTTCTTATTCCAATATATTTGTTTTATTTATAAATAACTTTGGCTTTTGCACTTGAAACATGATTTCAATGTGTAGTTGGTCTTTGTTGAAGACTTTTTATTTCAATTTTTTTCTTATAATGAACCTTTATAAGAGAATGCATCTACAATAGTTGAATGAATTTTATTTTACCATTTTTTAACAAATGCTTAAAAAGAAAATATCACAAAAGTAAGTAATATTTTGTAATTAACGTATACAAATAGTAAAAAATTAATTTCTCAAACTAATTGCACCATTTTTATTTAGCCACTACCTTGCACTAATCCAAGAGATTTGTTGAATTGCAGGTAAGAAAAATTTGCAAAGCTTATACCCTTAAATTTTTACACTACTCTAAAGTACACAAAATAATTCCACACATATTTACTAACTAGTTATTTAATAAATTATATTAATTTCCTTAATTCATAGTTTTGGATCTGAGTTCTAAAATGCAATGATGAATCTCTTTCTTGAAGTGTTGAATGATCCATTGGAGCAAGAAAACAACTATGCCAACACAGAAACTGCAGCAGCAATAAACTCAAATGAAGTTCAAATCCCTAATGCAGTTCAAATCCCTAATTTGATTGGGAGAGATAAGAGCAAAATGCCAATTACAAATGTGACAAAAATCATGAGAAAATTTCTTCCAAACACTGCAAAAGTCTCTGATGGAGCCAAAGAGATGATTCAACAGAGTGCTACAAATTACATAACACATGTAACAAGAAAGGCCAAGGAGAAGTGCCAGAGTGAGTACAGAAAGATTATGAATGCAGATGACTTGTTATGGGCCATTGAAAATGTGGGCTTTGATGAATACATTGGGCCTCTCAGTACTTTTCTCCAACGTTGTCGCCACATTGAAGGAGGTAGTAGTAATGGGCCTGCTTTTGGGCCTACTTTTGAGCCTGAGCTTAACCCTGTGGAAATGCCCCTTAACGCTGTGGAAATGCCCCACCCTCCTCTACCACCTCCACCACCGCCGCCACTGCCACCGCCACCGCCTCCGGCGGCGGAGATGTTTGACCCAAATGGTGTGAGTGGTTTTATCAACTTTGATCCTTTTTCTCTCTTCCAACAGGATCAGCTGTGAGATGATAATAATCAATAAATAAAGAATAAGTAGCTTGTTTAAAATCAAAGACAATATAGTTGAATTGTCATTCTCATTGTTCAATTAGGGATACAACTATGAATGTTTTTTATATGGGAAAACCAAAGCTTCAAGCTTTGTTTTGGATGAAATAATTTTAGATTGAGTGCATTTATTTTTGTTTACTTTAATGATGATGAATCTCACATTTATAACGGCTATGTTGTTCACCATGAAGTGGCTTGCATTAATATGCTTTGTTTTGAATTGTACTTTGAGGACTTGGTGGGTCAGAAACCAGAGTGACTCACATGGGTTTCAAATTTCAATGATTTCACATCGGAAAATGCTGGATTTTGCTTCTGTCACTTTACATATTTATCATACTTTGACCACTACCTGTTTGATGAAAAAGAAAGGTTTCAAGAAATGTAAACCCCCAAAGTTTCATTTTTCATCAATCTCATTCATGAAAAGTTTTATTACACAAAATAAGACCTTATTAACTGTTTTTTTAGTAGATTGAAAAAAAAAAATGGTTGTCTATGTAGTAAAAGTTGGGATAGGACTACATAGTTTTAAGTTAAATATAAATTTAATCTTTCAGATTATACCCCACTAGTTAAGAAAAATTAAATAAATTTATGAAACCTTTAAGATTTCATTTAACTATACCCTTAAAATTAATTCCTTCTGCAGTTATTTGATTATGATAATTATATAAATTTAATATTCTATTTTTTAAGAAAAAAAATTCAAAGGCTTGTTTAATGTTTTCATTTCAAAACCTTATCTATCAATAATGAACAATTTTAAAAATTAAATGAGTTATTTAATGAATAAATTTTCATAACTAACACTCTTCATCTCTATACCTTTTTTTTCAGACCTTCTAATTCATTTACTTCAAAAATGTTAAAGTAATCCCAAACTTCTCATAATCCACCATCTCTATTAGTTTTTGTCACATATATTCAAATTTTTTAATTCAAAGTAAATTATTAATGAATGATCCGAAAAAACATCACACGTTCATAATAATCTCACTAATATCTAGATAATTAGGTAACTAAATTTTTGCCCACAATCCTCAATCCTTTTCTAATGAACATATAACTTTTGTGACATAATAACAACCTAAGTTGTTATTTTCTTAGTTGTTCTTTTCCACTTTCCCACTTTGCAACTTTGCACAACCGTTATGTTCCCACATTCCCACCCATTCCTTATTTAAATCCCATCACCACTTTCACACTTTCTCTATTTTCCCACATTCATCTTCAATCTTACAACAAAAACACCATGTTCTTAAGAACCACCACCACCACCACCATCTTCTTCATCTTCATCATCACAATCTTCTTCTTTACAACAACAGCAACATCAACTCTTTCTCAGAACAACACAAACTTCTCCTTTTCCTTTCCCTCCTTCACCCTCCGCAACATAACCCTCCTCGGCGACTCCTTCCTCCGCAACGGCCTCGTCGGCCTCACCCTCTCCACCACCGTCCCCGCCTCCTCCTCCGGCACCCTCCTCTTCAACCACCCCATCACCACCACCCCTTCCTTCTCTCTCTCCACCAACTTCACCTTCTCCATCACCAACACCACCACCTCCGCCACCCCCTCCTCCACCTTCTCCTTCTTCCTCAACTCCTCCCACACCCTCCTCTCCCTCCATTTCCACCCCAACCAAAACCATCTCACCCTCGACCTCACCGCCTCCTCAAACTCCTCCATTACTAACTCCACTTCAGTTGATCTCAGCACCGACACTCCCATCACTTCTTGGGTTGATTATCATCATGCTGACAAGAAAAAGCTTCAAGTTTTCTTGAACTGCTCGTCACTAGCCTCTTCCAAGCCTCAAAACCCTGTCTTGAGCGTTGACCTTGACCTCTATGAGTACTTTAAGGATAATCTCTACTTGGGGTTTTCTGGTTCCACGCAAGGAAGCACCGAGCTTATCCAAGTCATGAGTTGGAGTCTGGAGTTTGAGTCAAACTCGCACCCTCTGATCAATGGTTCTAGCAGCCCTTCGAATGTTGCTGTTGAGGGCATTCCTGTTTCTTCTAATTCCACTGAGGGTAGTAAGAATGGTGGCAAGAGATTTTTGTTCGGACTCTGTGTTGCCATTGTTGGTCCTGCTTTTTTCTGTGTGGTGCTTGTGGTTTTGGGGTATTTTTCTTTTCTGAAGTGGCGTGGTTTGAGGAAGAAGAAAGGTTTTGGGACAGTGGGATGTTGTCCAAAAGAGTTTGGTTACAAGGAGGTGAAGTTGGCCACTAAGGGGTTTCATGCTTCAAGGGTAATTGGAAAAGGATCTTTTGGGACAGTGTACAAGGCTTTGTTTGAGTCTTCTGGAACAGTAGCTGCAGTTAAAAGGTCAAGACAGTACGATGGAAAAACCGAGTTTTTGGCAGAATTATCAATTATAGCTAGTTTGAGGCACAAGAATCTGCTTCAACTCCTAGGTTGGTGTGTTGAGAAGGGTGAGTTGCTGCTTGTGTATGAGTACATGCCAAATGGAAGCTTGGACAAGGTACTTTACCAAGAACATGAAGGTGGGAATACTAACAATGTGTTGAGTTGGGTTCATAGGGTTAACATTGCTGTCGGATTGGCTTCTGTTTTGAGTTATCTGCATCAAGAGTGTGAGCAGAGGGTGATTCACAGGGACATCAAAACAGGAAACATATTGCTAGATGGAAGCATGAACCCTAGGTTGGGTGATTTTGGGTTGGCCAAGCTTATGGACCATGACAAGAGTCCTGTTTCAACACTAACTGCAGGGACAATGGGATATCTTGCTCCTGAGTATCTTCAATGTGGAATGGCAAATGAGAAGACTGATGTGTTCAGCTATGGGGTGGTGGTGCTTGAGGTGGCTTGTGGGAGAAGGCCAATTGAGAGAGAGGAGCAAAAGATGGTGAATTTGGTGGATTGGGTTTGGGGGTTGCACTCTCAGGGGAGGATCATTGAAGCTGCTGACAGAAAGTTGAATGGGGAGTTTAAAGAAGGGGAAATGAAGAAGCTTTTGCTGTTGGGGTTGAGTTGTGCTAACCCTGATAGTGCTCAGAGACCTTCCATGAGAAGAGTGTTGCAGATTCTCAACAATGAAGGAGGAGTGTCTCTTGTGGTACCTATAGAAAAACCAACACTTACTTTTTCTTCTGGCTTGCCTTTGAGTCTTGAAGACATTGTTTCTGATGCTGAGGAAGAGTTGAACTCTGGCCAGGTTGTGTGTGAGATCAAGATTGATTGAAGATGCTGAATTTCTTGTTGTTACTGTTATTTTAATTATTCATTTGATTCTTTATTTCTGTATGAACAATGACATTTGTATTTGTTATTGTAATCTGACATATATAGGGTTCATTGGTTGGAGTTCAAGCTATTACATTGAACTTCATGGTGACAATAATGTATTAAGACAGAGCAAGTTTGTTATATATTATACCGAAATGAACTTTGTTTCTGGTCATATATGAGTATTTCTCAAACTTGCTCTCTGAAACAATTGTATTGTCCACTTTCTAGTGAAATATATTCTCTCTTAAATCTTGAATGGTGTTGCAACTTTGGAGTGAAACATGTTCAATGTGCACACAGAAAAATCTGTTCATTAAACAAAACATTTATCATTCCTATGTTTTAGCTTCTGAATCTGACACCAAAGCATCAACATGTGTTGGTGGGTGTATGTTCAATGGTGTGCTGTATTATTTGAATGGTTTGCTGTTCTATGCATTCAGTGCAGGGAACAATTTTTTTGTGACTTTGATGTAGTAAAAAATGGTTATTTGAATGGTTCAATCATCGTATATTGTGCCAAATATTGTGTAGAAAAGTATATATTTGTTATTTGAGATTATGTTAACGTTCACAAAGATTTGGTAACTGATTGATTGAATAATATGTTAATTTGCATTATTGGCAGCATTGACTGGACCCATATGGGATTGACTTATGCAACGGCTATTTGAGGCAAACTCTGAAACTTATCATCACCATTGACTAACACGACAAGAAATAAAGTCACAACAAAAGATTGAGCTGTCCGAAGAAAGAAGTCTCCTAAATTGGTTTGTATTGTTAGAGAAATACCCACAAACAATATAATATACTGAAAAAAAAAACTTTATAAAATTTAATCATTGTAATGGATTTTTTTAACGTGCAACTTTAATGTATAAACACGGTTAAATTTTATGGCTTGGCATTGTAATACTCTGTCTGTATAACCAAAAAAATATATAGATATTTTAAGTATTGCTTTCATAAATCAAACATGTGAAATGAAGAAAAAAAACACAGCATGTGACATTAAAAGCAAATAACGATAAAATGTCACAAATGAAACATTTGCAACGGTCACTAAACAAGGAATGTAAATGGAATCATTGGTGTGGAAAATAGTAGTAATGGACCCCATCACATGACCTTTGTTGTGGAAACTAAGTTTTTTCCATCACACATATTATTGTATTTGTATAGATGTAATGTGCAAGCTATATTAATAAAGCCTAGAAATATCTTTTTTTTATTAAAATTTTTAATATTATATAATGGTATATTAATAGTTATTAGTTTTAATATTATTTGTGTTAAATATGTACAAGAATATATCTAATTTAACCAAATATTTATATAATTTACTCAGAGTTGTAGTTCAATCCTGATTACTATAATTGTGCACACACGAAGTATCTTTAATGTCATAATTCAATTTTTTGACTCATATTTCTCTATTAGGACCAGTTTTTCCCTTTAATATGTACCATAAAAGTTCTGGCGTAAAAAAAAAAACTTTTTTTTAAATAACATAATCTTTTAATATATTTGAGTAAAATTATTTAAAAAGATAGAAACAATTTTCAAATTTTCTTACAAAAAATATAACTTGAAGTTTTCATAAAAAATAAAATGTGGTAAACAGAGAAACTTTTAAAAAATTCACAGAAGAGCATTAATTTACAATTATAAAATAATCACTCATCGATCACTTTTTTTCTCACAAAACAAATAAACTCTCTTATATTAATTAATTTATATTAAAATATTATTAACTATAAAAAAATTATTCTAACAAATAATTAGTAAAAAAGAGCACTACTCACATATACAGTTTCAAAATTAAATTTAAGACAAATTTATTAATATCAATCAATCTAATCACTATGTTTAATCCAATAGAATAGGTAACTGAGTTTCAAAAATAAGGTGATTGAACCTATTACTTTTTGGTTGAATTAGAATTGTAGTAGTTTGAAACAAATTTATGAACATATGAAGCAATATTATATCAAGTTTTGACAAATTGAAGGGAAGAAATTTCTTTTTTTTCTTACAATTTGATGTTATTCGACAGAATAACCACACCACTGACTACAGTTAACCTTCCAAGACACTAAGTGAAAATCTAAGCTGGGTTAAAAAAGTATAGAATTTTCATAGATGAAAAACTATATAAGAAAATTTGTGAGTTTAATCAAATATTCATGATCCTGTAACAGTCAAAAATGGTTACATTTTTTTGATGATACAATACTAGCCCAGTATAGGTTGCTATGTAAAAGTTTAATTAGATATAATATTATATCTTCATCCTGACCTTGTACAAGAAGTCATTAGCCAGAAATCACAAGTTGGCTTCTGCAACACAAGAATCTTCATCCCCATATGGGGAGACTTGTCTCCGAGATGGAGCATTTCGCAATTCATCAATTGTGTTCTGCTTGGTCCTTTCCACATCCTCCATAGCAATATTTACATTACCTCTTACACTTGAATTTTCATGTTCTTCGGCCCCCAATACTACCTTTTCTGGCAATTTGGTCTTCCACTTTATACCAACTGCCTTTGCCTGATCAGCAAACAGACATTCTGATAAGGGTGAGCCACAAATTTCTTTATAAGTACCATAATTAACAGCACATGTATTTCCACCTTCCAAAAGTTTTGACAGTGGATGCAAAACCAATAGTGCACCATCACTTCTCTCTAAGGTGTTCTTCAATAAAAGAAAATCAGAAACTAGTTCTGTTTTGCTAAACTGAACGAATACTGCAGTTGCATCCAGGTGGAAGACAGAAACTATAGAAGTTGGTCCAAATACTTTAGATATGCACTCTCTTACTTCAATTGCCTTCAGCGTAGAAGGAAATCCCCAAATAATAACAATGTTCTCAAACAAAATTGTTGGGTACCGCTTCCTGAGGCTATGGCTGGGTGAAGAATCCGCAACCTTATTACCGGTACTTAGATCAATAATGTCCCCATGCATCCAACTAAGATATAAACGATTAACATATTTCTGTAGTTTCTCGTCAAGGGCTAATTGTTTTGAAGAATCGTGGAGTTTGTAATCAATACCTAAATCACTGCATAACTGGGCAAAGATGCATCCAGTCATGAAGGCATCATATCCTGCCGCATGCTTGCCTCCAGGGTTCCAGCTGGATGATCTGCATATATACATCTAATGTTGGTACGGGGAAGTACTTTTATCTAAAGAGAGCTTGGACAAAATATGAAATGCAAGAGAACAATACTTAAAGAAGACAAATGGGACACTAAATCATTAGACTTAGCAGTCCAAATTCTGAAGCAATCATATCAAGCTATGTGCAGACATATGTAGACGACAAAAAGTCACAAGGGAAATTAAAATGTTATCTACCATTGAACAGCATAGTTCCCACATACCATTATTTATAATATTACCTACCATTAAATAAGAGAGAGAAAAAATGTGTCTACCTTTTAGTTATAAACTTTGCATTCTTGGAGTATGCATCAAAAAAAGAAAAAATGTATAGAAAAAAGGAAAGAACTCTGTCATGTATGAAAACTGTTGAAAACTAATAGTTGAAACATAAACTCAACTGTCATCAAAAAAAGAGTCGCTGATATTGCAGCATTAGATTGATAAATTTAAATCACAATAACCAGGCCAGGACTAAAAAAAGCAGAGACAAACCTCACATCATCAACTTCAACGTCCACTTTCACATGTGAGAGTGAACCTAGATAACTGGTTCTTGAGCCAGCTGCAATTTGTGGGCAAAATGAAGTGAATGCAGCTGCCAGTGATTTTCTGGATCTTTTCATCTTTTCCTGGAGCATAAAATTAGTGTTCAGAAGTATCTTGGTGTCAACAATGTGCGGAAAGCACTTGTTAACTGAGGTAACAAACTCTTCAGGAGTACCAGGAAGAGGGCCTATAAATTTGCTGTAGACATGAGCAATATCTGTATGACGGAATGGTATATAACATTTTAGTGTTGTGTAAAATTAAATAGCTTCTCAACGATTCAGAAAGTCGTTGTTACCTAGAAAACAATTGTGACCAACAATCAACTTCTGTTCCGATGAAAGGAGATCAATAACGTGGCGAAGTCCTACAGCACCTTGAATTTTCATCTTTTCTACGCCGAGATTTTCTTCTTTCACTTTTTTCTGTGAGATTAATTGAAGAATTTAATAGGTGGCTGTGGTATATCAATAAAACTCTGCTACCACATTATATTTTAGCTTTCTCTAATGTTAGACCTAGACATAGTATACCAAATTATATACTAACAAAGCACAAACATTATTTTTTTAAAATACATTAGCATAAACATATTAATTTTTTTAATATTAATTGTGTGCAATATCACTATAATTAGGGTTAAGCTTTGTTTTAAGAAAATGCTCAGTCATTTACAGTCTGAACTAGAAATGAAGGATAATATTAGGTCCATTCTTTCAATGGTAATCAAAAGACATAGATCACCACCATCATTATTTCTAAAGTGCAGAAGGAACAATTATATTGAATTCCAATGTAAAATCACATGTGACAATTTAAAAGGAAACGAAACAATATCAAGATTTATTACCAGAAGTAAGTTTAACTCATCCTTTGAGTCTGTATACACAACTAAATGCTGTAAACCGGAAGCCTCACTGTTTACACTGATATAAGAAAGATCTTTGAATTGTTTTCTGATGACCTGAAAGTATTTAAACTAATAGTCAGAAAAACTCAGCACAAACTTCATAGATGTATAGTACTGCTACGTCTTGAGGAAAAGAATACTGATAAATGACACAATCAAATACCAATATGAAAAGAAACAAAAATGTGAACGTATCATTTAGGGCACAAAATATATAAGCATTACCGACTGAATCAATTTAAGCTGGTGAGAGGTGAATCCATTAAGGCTAAGAGCCGGATGCATCTCAAAAAAAATCTCTTGAAATTTTGAGTCCCCTGTAATTCCTTGAATCTGGTCTTCTAGATTTTGCTCATGTAATAACCCATCACGCCATCCACGGAATTTGTTTTTCATTCGTGCAGTGAACAAAATGTCTGCTGCACTAAGCAACGGCATGTCCCTGACATCTTTTAATTTATAAATGTCTGACCACTCACTATCATGTGCAGAATTCAAACTCCTTAAGGCTTCCCTTTCTTGTTCTCTGGATAAATAAGATATTCCTGACAGTTATCAAGGGTGAAAATTCTCAAACCATAGAAACCATAAATGTCATGATGAGGTTACACGTGCAATCAAATACCAATCTTATGAGTTAGTGACAGAAATGGAAGATCAACCAACACCAAAACATCACCAGCAATTCAACTATGGTGGCTACTGGTTAAGGGTCATAGGCCTTCGTCATCTTTAATGTCCCCATAGTTCTATAATTTCCTATAACTCTAAAAACCATATATAAAGAGCACTTCCAGTTTGCAAATAAGCTAAAGAGTAAAATCGCAGAGCTCTATGAACATTACCTCTTTTTCCATTGAACCACTAAACATCTAGGCTACAGGCCTAGAAATGAAACACGCATATCTTACTTTTTCCATGTATAGAAATAAAACATCCAAGGACAAACTCCTTTCTTCCATTAGCTTAACAGTTAGTATCAAATGCAATTCACGAAATAAAAGGAACACTAAGCAACCTTCGTGTATGCAAGCATTAAAATCAAACTGGTATTTAGCCAAGAAATCCATCGAAGTAGTCTGCCAGAGAAATTCATCGCACGGACCCAGACCTGCATGCTCCTGTCGAGGAAAAACATAGAAACTGTGCCTGCCAAGGAGCAATTCTCTATTCAAACCAGCCTTAAAAATAATGTACAAATATACTTAGCCTACAAATAATCCAACGCAAAAATCACCAACAGAACTAATACTATAAAAATTTACAGTCCAGATAGAATGGATGAAAGAACATACGGATACGCGACAAAGGAGTGATTTGAGGAATCCCAACGGAAGGGGCAAACGCCGAATTGAACAATGGCGAACTTGGTGGCGGAGTCTCGGACTTTGAGGTAGCGCACGTCGGAGCGGTCAAACTCGAAGGACTCACGCCAGGGAGCGCTGGTGATGCCGCTCATCTCGAGGTCGATGGCCACGAAGTCCGACGACCGGACGTGGCGCCGGAGCTCCGCCAGCGACGGTTCGAAGTTTGCGGTGGTCACCGTCTTCAAAGGAAATGCCGAATCGCATTGCGTGGGGGTGGTGGGGGTGGCGGGGGATAGGGCACGTGCAAGCACACGTGAGAGTGACGGTGAGGGAAGTTTGTATGGCTTCATTGTTTGTGCTGCATTTTTTGGGTCAGAGGTTTAGAAGAGGGATAACGGAAAAGAATAGAGGAAGGCGCAGATCTAAACCGTCGTCGTTTTGCCTGAGGGGTTACGATTCGTCGTTTGGGCATGGGCTAATTTTTTGGATCGGCCCAGCATACTTGGATCGAGGACAATTTCTTTCAGGCTTTTTCTTCGTGAACCCCGTGATTACTACCTACACCGCATATTAATTGCAAAAAAGCTAAAATTCCTTCTTGTTGTACCATGCCACCTCTGTCGCTCCCACTTCTTCTAACTACACCTCCCTTCTTTATCATAGTTGCACTCTTGATAAGTTTGTTCTGAAAAGTTAATTCTATAACGTATTAAAATATATGTTATGTGTTTTGAAAAGCATGTTCTAAAAATTTTATTTCATAAATCTTGTCCCCAAATTTTCAAAAGCTTGTTTTGAAAGATTTCTAAAATAAATAATTCAAAAATGACCTTTACGGATGGAAAATGTCATCTAAATTATACGGATACATTTAAAAATTATAGGATGAATGAAGAAAAAGCCTTTCTTTTAACACTTCATGCTGTCATACCTTCTTTTGTATTTACACTAGTATACTTGTGTAATGCACCAAATTTGTTAATGTTTTAATAATAAAGTGGAGAGATATTGGATTAATATTTAATATTTTTATAATCAACACATGAAGGAAAGATAAAGCAAACAAAACATATAATTTTTACCAAAAAATATTGTTCTTATTATTGTTAACGTATGCAAAAGCCTTGAAATATTTAAATTTAAAATATCAAAAACTACTGTTATTGTTTAGAAAAAACTATATATAGTTTGACAAAGACAAATGTGAAAAGTTAATTTGTTAGAAAGGAAATATCCTTCAAATATGTTATTCGATTGAAGAATCCTAAGTTTTTACAATAAATTGCAAAAGAAAATTTAACCACATAAAAAAATGGAATCCAAAAGAAAAATGATAAAGAGCATAACCTTATGTCATATTTGCGAAGGATTTCAAATTCATATACATAATGCTCGATGTAAAACTTTGTTCTTTTAAAAACAAAAACTCAGTCACGGTAAAAGGATAGTGCAAAGCTTCTTTTCGAAAAACTCGTTTCTCCTCTTAAATCTCAACTTGTTTTTCAACCTTTCTTATTCAAATTTCATCGCTTTTGTGATCGAAGGTTGGGGTTCCGATCATCATGAAACCCTCTTCAAATCCAATCGAACAAAATCTCCATTTAAGTAAGTCAAAATTCTAGGTCCTTCAATACCTAATTTATTTTGGAAACATGCGATTTTTTCTTAGATTGCATATGACCCCAAGGTCCTTGTTTTCACTCTTTGCGAATTTGTGGTATGTATGGTTCGATATGGTCATCTTTACGTTGTCCCTAGGGGTAGAGCTTTCGCAAGTTTAGAGACAACCTCGAGGTTCTTAGAGTTTTTAGTTGTCTTTGAAGGGGGGAAAGCTAATTTTGTGTTTTTTTATATGTTGTGTTTGTTCTAATTATTAGTTATTGAATGTAATTTGGATGCTATGATTTTTGAATTGTGAATTATAGCTTACTCTTGTCTACACTATGTTTCAATTGTTGAACTTGTTTGATGTTATGAAATTTCATTAAAGTGGTTGTATGCATAGAAATTATGGTATGTTGTTGTCCTCAAAAGCCTTAGTGAGAGTCTTAAATTAAGTAGAATGACACAGATTGAGTTAAAAAATTCAAGATTTTAAGTGTGGGAACATTTACCAAGTGGAAGTAACTTACGAAGTGTCAAATTACACAAATTAAGCTCAAAGAGGAATGTTTTTCTGCTCTGGTATAACATTGGGTGACATTGATATTGTTAGGTGCAATCCAGATAGTGAACTCACTGACTTGTTAGTGTTGTGCGCCACTTCTAGGCCGCTAGGCGCCACCCTTTTTTCAACCTTGAACAATCTTTTGAAAATTGTGATTCTCATTTCGTTAATCGTCAGATAAAGCTACAATTTTAATAGTGTGTCCTAGGCACAAAGTTCTTCACTTTGACTAGTCAAATCTTGAATTTGTTGTCTGTAGTGAGAGCATTTTTCTTGTAAGATTCCCTTATATTAGGTTGTTGACAACTCTGAGCTTTGTTGCTTGTTCGTTGCATAACATTTTCTTCAGCTATCCAATTAATTTGATTCTTTTTTCGTTACGTTCCCAACTCAATTATATTTAATTTGAATATAAGAACATAAATTTTGAACGCTTGCATAACCTATAGTTTTATTTCTAAAATCCCAAATAGTTTGTACCTATGCTGTTAAGTTACAATTTTGCATATTTAAATACTTGTGTGAGAATGTGCAAATTAATTTGGGATTCAATAAAAGCTTATGAACCATTTGGGTGATATAGGGATTGTAAAATATACATATATATATATATATATTATTTTTATTTGAAGGGAATTATGTGAAATGCCAATGATGTGTTGTGTTGCGAATGATGAATGGTTGGGGAATAAGGATGTTGTATGTTTTAGTGTGATGAGTTGAGTTATACAAGATAAGTATGATGAATTAAGTATGTGATTGAGGTAATTCCAAGGGTCTCGTGGGGAGATTCTATGATAGTTGTTAGGAATCCAAGTGTGAGTCTAAGTCCCACATTGACCAGAATTGAGAAAGTAGAGCACTATATAAGGATAAAGACTCATAAACTCATTGCCTTAAGGTTTTGGGTTGAGAGTGGTGTCAGTGTCTTATGTGGTTAGGCTTATATCTTATTGGTGTTGTTCTCCCCAGTGAAACCCCCTCTGTAAAACCTGACAAGTTTTCCTTTAGTGTATGCATTGATGTAAGCAGTTAGTAGGTATATCCTGATACTCTAATACCCATTCAAGACTCATGTACAGTATAATGGGTGTCGAGCAATATTTTTTTTATCACCACAAGTGCAAAAACCACCACGAATCGTACATTAATGCCTAAATCTAGGTACTTGAGTCTAGAGTGTCTTGTGTATGGTGGGTTACTTTATATTATGCTTTAACACATCCCTAAAGTTTCTCAATTGCCCAACAATCACAAACTAATTATAAGTTTAGCACATAAACCTTCCAATTTCAAATGGAACTAATTCAACTAAAATCCAACTAAATTAAGTAATCATCTATATAACCAAATTTGAATGGACACATACATTTAACTATAGGGTAAAGAATGAGAGAATCAATGTAAACTTTATTCATTGTCAGTGAATCTAATAAGGCGATCTTTGATGACAAATAGAAGGAATTCAAATTGTTTCTCTTATGAGCAGCTTTAATGTCAACAACAAAGTCTATGAGTAAATTCTAGTTTGTCAGGGTCAACCATTTTCCAAATTCATAATTGACAGAATATAAACAAGTGTATCCTTATATTTAAAATTAACCATATGATTCAAGCCAAAAAAAATATCTAGAGTAAAATTTGAAAAAAATATACACCTGTAGGAAGTTCAATAAATGAGTTTGATAGGTCCAATAATAAAAATTGAACCAAAATAATATATTTTATGGAAACTTCAATTAAGAGGGAAAATTATGATTGGTAAAAGTCGTGGAGGGTGGAGGGTAAGAAAAGAGAGATGGGTGATGATGTAATAATGTTGTTCAATATAGAAAACTTGCATAAATAACAAACAATTGCATTAGTGTTGTTGTATTTAGGTTATTACTATATTCATAAATAAAAATATTTAGTCATATCATATTTAACACACAAACAATGCTATATGATAATAAAATAATAGAATAATTAAAACACATTATGGGATGGATGAGTTAGTCCATTCTTTGACTCATGTATGTTATGAGTTATGTAAGGTGGAGCAATACTAAATGACTACTTAAGTGTTCAACACCTTACATTCTTATCCCTATACATAAGTTGGTAAGGTATCATTTTCTAATAGGAAGTCTTAATCACTTCTATTATTGTCAATTTGAACTTATTTGTTATGTTCCACATAATTTGTTACTAAATATTTCAAATCATTTTTTTTCCATTATATTTATCATATTAATGTTAATTAAGAAAGAGTTTCTATAAAAAATGTGTTACTCAGATTTATAGTTAATATTAGGAATCCATGTATGTTTAGAAAGTTTAAATTACTAATTACCTATATCGTATGCTCTTAATCTAAAAATATTGAGACTGTTAATAAAAAAAACTTATTATTATCTCATATTAATTCAATAACATTTTTTTAATATATACTTATAATTTAATTAAAAGCAAGCAAATTCATATAAGAACCTAAATTTAGTATTATATATATTTTTTATCCATAAACATTAGTTCACATCAACTTACACTTATTGTTGAATAACTAAGTCAGACTCTTAACATAATTTAAATCAACATAAACTTGATGTAAAATATAATTTAAATAAGAAAACATAAATAGAATTATACGACATAATTTAAACTAGACAAAAAGTAGCTTAATTTAAACAAGGTAAGAAAATTTAAACATTATTTATCACAAAGTAAAGAGGTTTAGAGGATTATCCATCAACATAATCATTGAAATACGAAAAATCAATGCTGAATTCCACTCCTTGTTTACATTCAATAATAGTTTAGTTGTTGAGTTTTGGTGAAGCTTGCAAAGGGGAAAGTTGATTTTAAGTGCCAAATTACCATTACTTTGGGCTATTTGTCTTTTTAATTGAGAAAAAAAAAAAAACTATTGGAG
>Ga0099823_1002733_pt1 | contig 16183 bp, 7 predicted proteins | sample CowpearedBW_FD_76831 | JGI IMG/M metagenome (GOLD analysis project Ga0099823, IMG submission 76831) | Root nodule microbial communities of legume samples collected from California, USA - Cow pea red BW | ecosystem: Host-associated > Plants > Roots > Nodule | place: USA: California | collected...
CAGTCTCGCATATATATAGAATAAAATGAAGAAAAAGCAAAATCTTTGATACTACATGAAAAATAAACATATAACATTACAGTACCTTAAAAGTTGGTAATGGAGATGGAGTCTCAATTCTTTGCCTCTTGAATGCAGGCTCAGAAGAACTTTTCTTAGCAGATGAGGTTGCGTCTGGCGATTCTTCTCTCTTGAGCTGCAGTTTAACCGATATTATCACTTTTAACACACAAAAAATAAAAAAACCTAGAGCTGGCTATCCAGCGGTGGATATATTTATAAACTTGGAAAGCATTAATTAATTAGTTACCTTGTTTAATAGAGTATTGGGGCTGTTGGATTTCTCTTCAAATTTTGGCGTTTGATATTGTGCCTGTGAGGAAGCAAAAACACCTGCTCTTATGTCATGAAGTGCTTCGGCTGAACCATTCCAGAAAGAAGTGTTGTTGGAAAAGTGCAATCCACTAAGCTGCTGTTTTGGCGTTGAGGGCTTGAGAAGTGAAGAGATTTTGGACCAAGTTGGTGACAGTTCATTGGAACATGTCCCATAGTTTGCGGTAGATGAAGAATAGGACATGGGGGGGTTGGTGAAAAGTGAGTTCTGTGGTTGTGGTTGAGGCTCAGGGTCGTATAAGCCTTGTATCAAGGTTGAAGGGTAACCATAGGAGGCTGAAACAACTGGAAAACCACCAGATAATGATCCGGTGCTTGTGACAACGGAATTCAGACTTTGCTGATCCAAGGAAAATTCTTGGTTCATTGACTTGAAAGCATCAACGGTGGAACCTTGGCCACCAGCAGATGAGAAATTCTTTGGATTCCAATCCTTCTGGATTTGTGAATCATGGGAAGAACCGCCATCCATGCCTGTTTCTCCTTGAAGCACAGAATGAAAATCGCTCCCTCTGCAGAGAAAGAAATTCAAAAAGATAAGGATATGCTTGATAAGATGAAGTTCCTTTTTCGAAAGAAACAAGTAGAAAAAGCTAAAGAAAAACAACTTTTGCTTCCTTGGTGGAAGTTTTGGACCGTACTAATAGCAACATATATTTGTTTTGGTAGATACCCTACTCTGAAAACTTACAATAAAGATTGATTCCAATTCGATGAAGTTGAAGATGACATGCCAAAACCTATCATTTGTAAGGTGGAATCGGTGAGGATGCTACCAGTTTCACCAGCCGAGTCCCTCTGCTGGGGCTTCTCAACATCAAGAAAACTCAGAGAATTATCAGAAGAAATGAAGTTATTAATGTCCTCAGCGCAAGACCTCGTTCCTTTCAAATCCACGAAATCAGTGCTTTGCCAAGTGCTGTAGTTTCCTGCATCAGCTGCTGCCACGGAACATGTTGATGACATGAGAGGGAACACACTTCTTGTTGAATTAATATTCCACCAACTTTCACCACAAATAGCAGCTTGAAACTCCTCAGCCATGGCAAGACTTGACGCTATACGTGTTTATATGCTGAATCTGTGTCCTTAACAATTTGCAGATTTGCTTGTATATATATCTTTGAGATCTTCTACCACAGTCACACACACACACTCAGAAGCTTATTGGGATATATGAAAGGTCAGGGAGCTTGCGACATTTTATATATGGAACGGTTGAAAGGGTACGGCTAAGGAGATTACCGGAACGCGGTTGACATTACAAGGGATGATTTGACAAATGAAAAAAAGAGAAATAGAGAATTTTGAATCCAATTCTAATTCTCTTTTTCAAATATAAATAATTGGTGTTTGTTTATTTGTCCTGGATTTGTTTTCTCTGTCTTACTTTTTCTTAATAAAAAAATGTGTAATAGTAGTATCTTACGAAGAATGATAATTAATACATGACTTGTGGACAATTGTGTTCCTTATGTGTAAAGTTTCGTGAGTATGATGGTATTGACTATGATCGTGACAGTGGTTGGATCTGTATGCTTTGGATGAATAAGATCGTATGGTTGAAATTCCCTGATTTCTAAACTGTGGTTGAAAATATCATTTTATATTTTATGTTTTAATGGAACTGAGTTTGAAACTTTTAATTTAACTAGGATATCAAATCTAAGTGTTGTCAATAAAAAGTACAGTTAGAAGGAAAACTGTCATAGAAAACCAGATTGAGTAAAACCAAAATACTATAAAGTTTACCAAAAATTAATAACCAATAATTTATCAAATAATACAGTACTTAAGTAGATATATATTAATCATACAAAGTATTTATCGATTTCCTACTTTTGGTTGAGTCCTCCGGTTTTGTCTCAGAAGTTGTGGATGTGATACATGATTATAATAATTCAAAAGGTTGTGCTCCGTGATAAACTTGAGGACCATTTATTGGTCCAAATGTTTATCATTGAAGACATTGTAGTACCACAATAGCAAGGTGAATAAAAAAAAACCCAGTAGGTGAGAAAAATCACTAATATTTGAATTTTGAAATGAACATTGGGTGGGCATGACGTTGTAAGAAGGCGCGTGTGCGTCACGTGGGTTGGTGAAACTAAAACACAAGTATGCAACTAATGCTTGACCTAACATAACTGTAGCAGGAGAAGATTGTATGTCAACAATGGCAGTGTTCCCTTAGATATTAGCTGAGATACAGAATATTCCACGCAGAATGAAAGCATATCTGGCTTAAGGTAGTTAATACATATTAGTTTAGATAGTTTCAACTGCTGCAGAATACTTGTGTTTGATGTCAAATACTTGTTAAATGAAGAAAATGGATAACCCCTACGTAATTAAACCAATGTCAACCCTACTCTTTGGCGTTCAGCTTTTGTTCTATGTCTTTCAGATTAGATTGTCATACATAATCTCATCATCTTGACTAACACCTTAGCGTATATTTTATTTACGCAATTATTTCGATTAGGTAAATTAACAAATCGTACAATATCTCTTCTTTTAATGTAACATCATTATCATGAGACCCAAAAAGCTTTATTTAATGTTTAAGACGTAGATATATTTTTCATTCTTATAAAGTTAACAATTTTCTATTTCAATCTTTAAACAAATCTTCGGTTTTCATTTCTCAAAATATTATTGAAGTTTTTTTTTTATTCTATATTGTTATCACATTAATTAATTACTTATATATTTAGTAAAATATTAGATGATCATTTTTAGGTGACATCAATTACTTTGTACAATATAACATTAGCTAGCATGTAATGACTCCAAAACATGATGGATATTTATGTCCTGTGCATTGCATTAAATCTTTTTGGAAAGAAATGATTTGGGATAGAAGGCTAACCATGTGAAAAATATGAAAATCATTTTTATGATAAATTATTCTGAAACAAAAACAGACCAATCTTAAAGGGAGAACACAAAATCACAGGAAGGAAGTATGTCCTTATGTGACAATTGAATCTTCCCAAGAATTAGACTGAAATATGAGTAGTGGCATGAAGATATCAACTATTTTTACTGGACTAACAATATAGTACTAGATATAGGGTGAGGCTTATAGCTAAGTACGTACACAATGAATCCATCACATCCTATTCACTTTAAATTAATTGTTGTGTTGTGGTGTCTCTATCTTTCTGTTGAAGTCACAAACAGACAATCAAATGTTTGATCCAAATTATTTGAAATTTTCACATACACAAGCATTTGTAAAAGCAGTTATTGAGATGGAAAACAAGGAAGGACACAATAATAGGATGTAAAAAGTAGCTCTTAGTAGAATATCAATATAGTAGAGATAAAGTGTTTCAGAAACGATATACATAAATTGTGTTGTGTATAAGGGTTAGAGTATCCCAAGTGCTCCTATTTAAATACATATTTATACTTGTCAATAAAAAAAATTAAGTTTTTCTCCTACTATATTAATTTACATTATAAAATAATTACTTGATATTTATTGAAAAATGACATTTACTTTATTTTTAAATTAACAATTTAGTTATTAAGTGTTGCAAAATATTTGTATAAGTAACATTCTTACAATATTTCCTCTATTAAAAAATATCAGTAGAGATTTTGATTAATATTTCAATTATGCTACTTTTTTATGAAAAAAAGATATTATTAAAAAAATATTGTAATATTTTTCTCTTTCTATTGTAAAAAAGTTACTAAACATTGTAGTAATATTTTTTATTGGAAAAATGAAAATAAATACAGTAAATAAATTATCCAAATTAATCTAAGTGGTTTTAGTTGAGTGTAATATCAATTCAATTAATTAAATTTACTTAAATCCAACCGTGATGTTTTTGCTTTTGTAACTCAAATTACTTGAAAAGGAATCACAACTCATGAAAACACATGAACATCATAACTTATGGAAATTACATGGTGGATAAGAAAAAAAAGTGATTATTGTTCTATCCTACACAATTTAATAAACCAAAATTTCTGTAAAATTTCTCAATAGAGTTTGACACAATGATGTATTAATATTCTCTTGGTCGCCATAAGATATATGGGCCCTAAACAAATAAACAAAATCTACACGAACAGATATATATAACTTATTTGTTAAGCATGGTAATTATATTTGACGAATTGATAATTAAGATTTGCTATCATTTAAGTGGTTAGGAGAAAAAGCAAAAGATATATACATTATATTGAAAATGAAGTAAACGATTTGTATTTCGACTTCTATATTTAATTATTTGTATAACGAAACTGAACATGTATTAGTATTTGCTTTTAATAGACACATATTACTATAATAACCCTTCTCAAAAATATGTATTTTTTTATGTTATTTTTGAGAGAAAACGTATTGACTAGAAATACCAATTAATTAGTGCAAACCAAAGTCAGTTCCGAGTAATTCATAGCAGCTATGATTACAACAAAATTGTCAACATAATATAATATATATTTGGAAAGAAGAAGAAAAAGAATTTTCTTAGAGAAAAAGTCCAAGTTGATTATTCTGGCAGTAACAGAAGTTAGGTCAGATCCATAGTAAGTTTGTGAGTCCTTTGAAATTGAGAGGAAATTGACTTATATGAAACTTGTTGATTTTTGACATAACCTAAATGTTCTTTTTTAAGATGGTTCATAGCCTCCACCCCTCGCTTCAAGTATTTAACTTTAGAATTTTAATTTGTCAGGGAGTGACTTGCGGAATTTATTGGTTTACGTACTAATCATGCAATATATATTCCTGAATCGTATGTGTGTTATGGACCACTGCCTAAAATATCAAAGCTTCAAAAATTTGGCAAATCATCTCATATTTGGAATCTCAATTTCCCTAAACTTTAATTTTTGTGCATATTAGAGTTATAAAAATGGGTTAGAATCTGTGAGCTAATCTGGCTCACCATGAGTTTGAGTCGGGTTGGGTTGAAATTTTTTTACAAATGTTGAGTTAATTTTTAACCCGACTCATCTAGAAGTCGGCTCACTCAGATTGAACCCATGATGAACCAGGTTGGTGCAGATAAAAAAAGTCATACAAGTGTTTTTTTATTAGATTGGACTTTATATTTGGATCGTGTTAGGTTATTTTTTTTAGCCAATACATAAATAATTTATATACTTTTTTATTTTGATTTATATTTGGATTGTATTAAAGTTTATTTATATTTTAATCAGAATTATAATTTAGTTTTGACTAAAAAAAATAAAAAAATTATATTTTTTTAATTAAGTGAACCCGTGAGCCAACCCGTTTAACCGTCAACCCGTGGTGGGTCGAGCCCGGTTCCAATTTTTTTGGCTCGTTAAAAAGTGAGCCGAGTTAAGTTAGCTCACTAAATCGTCAACCCGTGGTGGATCGAGCTAAATTTGACCGAAATACCCGTTTTCACTATACAAAACACTCATTATAATTAGTATAAAATAATATTATGATTTATGTAAAGTAATAAAGAATTTGTATTAAAAACACGTTAAATAAGCAACTTCTTTGAATAGGTGGACTTAAAGTCTAACCACCGTATACATGTACAATAATAAAGATTAGGGAAAAAAACAAAAGGAAATATAAGAAATTAAGTGAAAATATTTATTAATAAATTCGAGCGGGTAAAGTATTCTTTGAAATGAGGAAGCTGACGTCATGCTTATGACCTGGTTGTCATTTAAGGCGGCAAGAGTCAACAAGGGACCCACCAAGCATGCGCGCGTGCAACAGGCACGTGGGGCCTCTGGTTACCACCATGAGTCAAACCCTCAAAGCTTTGACTCTTAAGTCATCACACTTACCCGTGTATCTTGCATTCTATTTATTTTATTTACATTTTTCTCAAACAAAATATTATTAAATATGCAAGGGAAAGTTAACTGTTTCAAATTTAATAATACACGTTGCTTTGTTGTAGTGAATTAGGACCACTTAACCAGATGCCACAACTACTTCAGTTTTATTTCAATATCTTTTTAGAAATATCAAATTAAATTATTAATCAATAAGAAACAGTTAAATTTAAAATGAAAAATATAATTTTTCTCTCATCCATTACGTCACTCTAACAAAACTTTTTATTTATTGATATCTAAGGACATTCGTTAACGAAACTCTTAAATCATAAAATTTTTAAGGAAGTAAACTTAGAGCGAAAAATAAATTAAAATAAATTTATGAAAAATGTAAATATACTCAACTCCTTAAAACAATTTAACCCTATCTTATAGATAATTTATGCATAATATTTTATTTAAAAAGTCACGTTCTTCTAGATCTTTTAATCAAGAGCACAATTTTGACTATAAGTTTCTGGGTCGTGTTCAAATTACATCGTTTATTATTTCTACAATTTAAGGAGAGAGAAAACGCGTGACATACAATTATCAGCGGGACAGGAACAAAAAAAGAGTTAAATAAATGATAAAAAAAAAGGTTAAAGAAACATATAGAAACAATATAACTAAATATATTAACACTATTAGCTAAAAGACAATATTTATTTTAAACGCAAATACTTAAATATAGTTTTTGGTCATTTAATTTGGTAAGCATTATTTGTAATCGAGATTGAAAGTTTATACATAACCAATATGAACCCGTGTTTATATGCTACTATGTAGTTTTGTTTATATTAATAAATAATACACAAACAGTAATTAAAACATATATAACTTAATTTTATTAAGGTTGTAGGATGAAGGTACGCGGCGAGGGTTTACACACATTATTCATTCAGCTTCAGCTTCAATCAATTACTTTCTTCCACTGACAAAAAATATACGTAAACTAACTAAAATAATATGTTAAGACTGTCTTACATTGTCCTATATATTATCAAAGAGATCATAATTTAGTGTTTTTTGTCTGCATCGCAATTAATAGAAAGACAAAGACTTACAACATTAATCAGCCATGTCTGTCTTTTATTCCTATATTTTTCTGACATCTAAACCACATAGATGTAGGAGAAAATGTAGAGAAAGGTGAGATCACATAATTTTAAGATTAAATTGCATCCACAGTTTGGTCTAAAGACGTATTGACCCCGTTACCAACAAACGTAACAAGGGTACCATTGTTTTGGTCATGACCGTCCAAACCCTTTTTTGGAGTTTCTCTGTTGTCTTCTTTTCTTCTCAAAACATTCCCTTCCTTTACAGAATACAAAAACACCATCTGGACCCACTGTTCTTCAGCCTTTACAACTCAATATAAAACACATTTATTAACCATTTTTAACCCACATCGTATCACTTATATAACAGTTAAAAAAAAATCATAATAGTAGCTTTTACATTTGAGCAATTCATTATAATAGCACTACAATCATGTAAGAGCCATCTCATTGATGGCTGGTATGTTTTAAACGAGTATGAATTTTCGTGTAAGCTATTGTTGACGCTATGCTTATGTAATACTGACGTCGGAATTTCACATTCTTTTATTCAATTTATTCCTATGTTATCTTCTATTATATATTAGTGCCAAAGTAAATCTTACAGTCATATTAATTCATTTTTCTACTATTAAGACATTCATTAACTTTTATATGATTTTTAAAAGATAGAATGCAATAATACAAATGAATATTAGATTGTAACATTAAAGCATGTGATTCCTATGTTGTAATTTTTTATTTTGAGACACATCTTATGAGTCGAAGTCAATATTCCTAAATAAAATTTACCTTTTGCTTTTTCAGGAAATTTTATCGGCCAAAATTGTCTCTATCAAGATCTCACTTTTATTATTTCACCGAGCTTAATCTTCCTCACTGCTCATCACCAACTATATATACGTATATACACATTGAAAATATGATAATATTATATTAAAGGGAGAAAAGCTAGTGCAATGATAGAGAAAAGAGAAAAGAAAAAAGAAAAAAAGAAAAAAGAGAAAAAGAGAAGAAGATTCATGGCCACGAGTTTGGAGCTAAGTGGGTATGTGAGTATAAATTATATAGAATTGGTATGTATGTGGCTATGTTTTGTTGAGAGTTATTTTTCCACAGAAACACATGTTTGATTTGTAGGTTTAGTGTTGTTGGTAAGTTTCGTGAGTCAACCCTAACAAGGCTAAGGTTTTTTGTTCTTACAATAGCCGCCCACTAGTTACATCCTAGTACTTTGTCTTGCTAGTTGATAATTCAAAATCTTAAAATATGGAGCCATTTGTATGTGAATTCATTTGCACCAATACCCAATACTTTTAAAACAACTCTGCGTTTTGGACACGTCTATTAATAGGGTGTCTTTATCTCAATAATCTATATCAAAGATACATATCATTTCTTTACCAACTTTTATAGGTTGGATTCAGAATCATATACGTAATATGTAAAACGTAGAGCCTGAGGTTAGGTTCCACAATGATTTAAAATAATTAAATTTCTTTGTAAACTTTATATTTATTTATACATTTTTTGTATTAATTAATGCTGTGTTTTCATATTTTTCCCACATTAGCATCGACCAAACATATGCATGAAGGCACTATGAAGCATATGTCCGTGTTTATGTTGTTTTATATACGTTGAGAATTGGCTTACATAACAAGTGAAATGATTATACGTATAATTAGTGAGTTCTCAAAATAATTTTTTTTTTTACATAACTAATTGATGGAATAATTATTATGAACGGATTATGGTGGTTGGAATAATGAAATGTGAGAATAGGTTTTCCCTTGTGCTCAAAAGCTGTAAAATATTATTTAGATTATGATAATTTAGGGTTTGTTTCCACTGGCATCCATCCCTATCAGGATTGACTTACTTAATATGAAAAGTCTGTGATGTGTTCACATTTGGCATTCCAAAGAGTGATAAGTCTTCTTTTAATCATTGATTTATGGACGAAACAAAATCTCACAACATTAATCTTCGTCTTCGCTTGTCGATACAAACATTCCCATCTCAACATTTGGTCCCACACTTTCATATTATATACCTTTTCTATACATTTTAATATTCTTTTCAAAGTATATGGACATTTTATAGATTATAATGTTCCCATAAATATTATTCATTCAAAATTTTGAAGTATAATTTATTTTTTAAATTTATTTTTCGAATACCAATTATTTATATATTAAGTTATAGTTATTTTTATTATTAAAAAATGTGATATTTTATTGATTTAAATATATTTTTAATCTCTCAATTTGATAATTTTTGTATTCCATAAAAAAAGGTATGTAGAAATTACTTTTCCAAAAAATCATAATTGTGTTTTTTAATTGTTTAAAAAATGTGCAAAAAAATAATCCTTATAACATTACCGTTGATATTTTTATGCCTATTGTTAGTCAATATTGGGATTACCTTTTTTTTTATTAGTATGTGATCTATAAATATAAACTTGTAACTATTTATGAGTTTGAGCCTTTTACAAAATTTTGTAATTGACAGTGAAATATAACTTTTCATTAGTTGAGTAGAAAAAGTTTTTTTAAAAATGTTATAAGACTTATATATTAAAATTAAATTAAAAAACTTTAAAGCTAATAAATAGTATTCTGTGTATCGAAATAAAGTCATTGAAGTGAACAGTGCATCTCATTTTTTGTTTTCACATTGAGTTCAATTTTGAGATGATTATTGCATCGAAGATGACTTTTTTCTTCTTCTTTTTTTCTGTTTTTCATTTACAGGTTTCACTTTGAACTTTTGATTGTGAGTCAATTATAGCGTAATGGATGAAAGGACTTTGAAAAATGCAAAGTGGTAAAATGGAGTTGAGTGATGTGTTGAATATAATCTACGCATTCTCCTTTATCACTTTCTCATTATTGCTCAACACAGAACCACACCACCTACTTTTACCCTTTCTCTCATCACCAATCTCATTCCACTCCTGCCATCTCTATAACACTTATTTTCTAAATTCACTTTAAACTACCATTTTAATCCCTATAATCTAAGCTTGAAAACAAAGGATATCGCAAATTCGTGTCCAAAGAATATAATCTATAATAACGTACAACGATTATAAATATTATGATACCTGTTATCGTTATTCATCGATGTCTATTTACAATATTTAATTTTTATTGTGAATTTATGTGAATATTCATAAGAACAAAATTTTTTAAACATCCTAACTGCACCAGAATGCTTTTTTTTTTAATTATCAATTTGTTATCAATATTTATCATAAATGTATTTAGAAATTGATCTAAGAAACCATATTTTATATCTAAGAATAAGGAAAGAAGTTAATACTTTACATCGTTCCTCACAAAAATATTCCCTCTAATTAATTAAACTAATTATTTCAAATTCTCAAATGTTTATCTCACCTTAAAAAAAATTAGAAAGTTAGATTAAATAATACTATATAACTTTTGATATGCATATTATTATATATTTTAAATTTTTTATTATTATTATTATTAAACCAGTGAGTTTCGCGTCTCTTAATTTTTGAAAAAGATAAATAAATAGCGGTGATACGTAAAAATAGTAGTGTGTGATATATAGTATGTGATTATTTTAACATATAAGTAGTTTATACATTTTTTTTTAATTTTAAAAAGCAATGATAAAATAAAATTTGAAATATGTATTAAGATGGAAAATTCCATTGTATATTGTTACAAATAGTTAATATTATACAAAATTTTTAATATATATATATATATATATATATATAAATTAATACATAATATAAAACATTTTTTAAAATTTAAGTGTATTTTTGATTTATTTTATACACTTGACATTCAAAACAAATTTTGTATGTTTATATAAAAATTTTGACACTTTAAAAATATTTGTTGAAGATAAATTACCAGGAATAATAAAAGATCAAAATTAAATATTTATTTTACAAACGTTTATGTATAGTAATATAATTTTTTAACTTAATTTATTTAGTTTTAATTTAACTTGATGTGTTTGAAGTGTAGTAGATCTAATTTATACATCTCAAATATAAAATTGATAGAGATGCACAACTAGTTTGTTGAAAAGTTTTAAATTTGATTACTTGTACTGTCTTGTAGAATTTTCAGTTTTATTTAATAATAATAATATAGAAAAGTCAATAAGAAAATCTTGAATGACCAAAATAATTTGTTAACAAAAAGTCCTAAGTCAATATTTTATATCAATTGTCGTCTTCTATCATATATTTCTCTTTGAAATTGCCATGAAAGATACTTATGAAGTCAATTTTCTGAATTTTTTGGTTATGGCACCGTCTTAATATTTTGTGAGATCTCAGTCGTTTTCCTCACGCAACATATACGACCAAAGTAGCTTTGAAATTAGTTTAATCTTTAAATTCATAGAAAACAATTAAGTTATTCATATATTTTGTGATATTCCCTTTAAAGTATTTTGAGGTGTTACTTTTGATTCTTATGAAATTCATTGAGGCCCATTTGTTGTGAAATTGGACCGAACTATGACCCAATTAAGTTCAGTCCAGCATCTTCTTACGCTTACCACCAGTAGATTATTTGTCATGACGACGCCGTATTAAATAAAATATCTCCTGCAGCCTTATCGTTTATCTGCCATCCATTAACTTGAGTTCAGTTTCTGCGTTTAGTCACCAACCTACAATGGCGACGGTAACGTTTTCCTTTTCCGCTAAAACCCTAACCCTAACCCTACCCTATAAACCCAAAACCCCAATCTCCAACTTCTACAAGGTAACCAATGTTCGCCTCCGTTCTTCTATTGTCACCCAAACCCGAATTGGTAACCGGATTAGGGCGTCGCTGGATGGGGATTTCTCAGCGAAAAGGAGCAGCAGCAACAGCGACCAGAGAGAGACGATAATGTTACCCGGTTGTGATTACAACCATTGGCTGATTGTGATGGAGTTTCCTAAGGACCCTGCACCCACTCGTGAACAAATGATTGACACTTACCTCGACACTCTTGCTACTGTATTGGGAAGGTTCCTTCCTTTTCCTCTTCTCTTTTTCTACCCTAATGTTTCAAAATTGGAATGGACGCGGTATTCGTATGTACCTTGTAGCTCATAACAGTCTAAGATAAACGCCAATTTAAGTGGAGGACTTTGTTATCATCGGTTTATAATCAAGTTTTCATTATGTGCTTCTGCTTGTGTATTAGCATGGAGGAAGCAAAAAAGAACATGTATGCATTTAGCACCACTACCTACACTGGATTTCAGTGCACTGTTGATGAAGCAACCTCGGAGAAATTCAAGGGTAATGATTCAATTCCCAATTTGTGTCGATACCCTTGTTGCGTTGCTTAATGAGTTCTGGTTCTTCACTTCTTGTTTATGCTTGCAGGTTTACCCGGGGTTCTCTGGGTACTGCCAGACTCGTATATAGATGTTAAAAACAAAGACTACGGAGGTTATACTTATATTTTTTTAGAGATTTGGACAGAAATAAATTGTGTTTTAAGTGCTATAGATTGATAATGTTTTTGCTGAATGCGTGATGTTCTTTGATTTTAGGTGACAAGTACGTAAATGGGGAGATTATTCCTTGCAAGTACCCTACCTACCAACCAAAACGGAGCGCACCTAAGAATGAGAGTAGAAGGTATGAGAGACGGAGAGATGGCCCTCCCCCTGACCGAAGAAGGCCAAGACAAGAGGCAGCTGCCTCGGATTCATCCTCTACATGAGGTATTGGGATGCATTATTTATTCCAATTATTTTACTTCTTCCATGATTTTGGTCTCCCCTTGCCTAATGTATCTAAAATTTGATACCTGAATGAATCAAGTAGCACAGATCATCTTCCTTTTAAACTCACACTGAATGTCATGGAAGGGTCTTTAGCATCCCCCTCCCCCATGTATGCAATTCATTGAATCTCGTCAGGCTCGGAAGATACATGATTACGCTATTACTGCGGTCTTGCAGGTTATTTATAGTTTTACTGAGAGAAACTAGTGCCAAAAGGAAGCTGCTCCTTATCACAGTTCTATCATGCTCATGGTCACTTTAACAAATAGAAGATTGAGCTTGTGTTGGATTCTCATCAAGATGTATGCAACGTTTCTTGCAAACTCAAACGGGTATTTTCACGATTCATCTTGAGGAATATGTTCTTTTGGACTGTATGAGTATGACATGTGAGACAAGTGCTATAATTGTTTATCTGTGTAATTTGGAGAGCTACTTATCATGCAACCAGTTTATGTTTTAGTGATAATTTTTGTCTGCTAGTTTCATGGCAACTGCGGTATTAACACTTAAAGTTACTGATATGAACTGATCAAGTTTAGATAGTATGCATATATAGCCTTCTGTCCTTATTTGAAGCAGCCCATTAGCAATCCTTAACTTAGTCATGCTACAACATCCCAGTTTTGCTGCGCTTCATCCCGGCCACTCCTTGTGAGAGTAGTTGGCGAAGGTGAATTTCTTGGAACTTCGAAATGGGTGCATTCATAAACCATCCTTGATTGCCGTGTAAAATGTAGATGTTTTGTTGTGCATAGTTGTTTTAACTCCAGCAACGAGGGAAACAGAACACATTTATATTTGGAAGGGATGCAAAAAAGAAAATACAGGAAAAGAAAGAAAACAAGGACAGTAATGAACAGGGGATTGTCTTCTATTTTTTTATAGTTTATATTGATTTAATGAAAGGTGATAAAAGAAAAAAAAATGATTAGTTCCTCTTCCTTTGGTTGAAAAGAAGAGGGAGGTAAGATAAAATATAATTATGCCAAGATGATTAGGTTTGTCACTAGAATTATTTCCCTTTCGTTATTCTCTTGAGAGAGAATTTTTGTGGATTTTGAATAATTTACTGGTTAGTTTTTTTTCCCCTTTCAACCAAATTGTTGAATAGTTAAGGATTTATTTATTTTGGTATATTTTTATTTTCTTTTTAAATTTAAAATCATCATAATTTTTTTTTTATTTTTATTTGTTTTCTAAGGTTTGTATGTGATATAAGTGAAGATAAGTTTTTATTTTATATATTTTATCAACATTTAAAATCCGAATTTTAAAGTAAGTTTTTTATGCTCTGTTTCCTGTTGTGAAATAAAGTTTTATATTTTAAGGAGCTTGGCCCTTCACTACATTTATATATTTGTTTATAATTTTCAAAACTTAATAAACTTTACATGAGAAAGTAATTTGTTGATTTAAAGTAGAGTGTTCTGAAAATCATGGGGTGTAGGAATTAATGGTGTTCTAAACATGTAGGCACTTTCTAGTAGTCTAATAAGCAACGGCCCTTTATATTTTTGGTTCTTATCGTGAAGGCCCGAAACAAATTATACATGGTCATTTGTTCCGGCACCTCCATAATTTCAACCTTAATCACCGTAAAGTTATACATTTAAAATATAAAATAAAAATTGTATTTTATATGGTATAATTTAAAATATAATGTGTTATAAATTATATTTCGGAATACAAAATAAAAAATATATTTTAGGCTCTATCCAAAATACAAAATTCATATTCTAGATTGCATAATTTAAAATATAAAATTTTGTGGGATGTAGGAAAATAATTTATGGAGATGCAGGAAAGAAAAGGCACCGCCGAGGTGTAAGAAGAAAACCGTTGATAAATGATTCTCTTTGGTTTTTGTCAACATTTTTTTTTATTTTTTAAATTAAAATAATTATCATAATACTTTTATCTTTTAACTGATTGTTTATATTAATTTAATTACTTTTTAAATGAAAATAATAATCCTATCATTTTATCTTTTAAGTTACTATTTATTTAAATTTAACCATTTTTTGAATTATCTAAAATTTAAGAAATAAATATATTTTTAATTCTTCAATTTTGACAAATTAAAATTATAAAAATGAATGGATATATTTATTTTAATTCAATAACATTAATTTTTAATTTTGTGTATCAAAAGATGTGTCACGATTCATGTTGACATTTAAATTAAAATATGAAAATATGTCAAACATATGAGATATAGTTAAAAAAAGTTTACATATTGCGTTAAAAGTTTGAAATACAAATTGAATTTAGTTTTACGTTTAGAAATTAAAAACATGTTTTTTAAATTTAAATTATGTGTTTCCAATGTAGTTATAATACACATTATGAACTTTTTTTTTTAACCACTGTTACTCTGTTAATCCAATCAGAGAAGAACTAGACTCTATTTAAAAATTCATTGAAATCTCATTTATTTCTTAACAAATTAATTAATTTAGTTAAATAGTTCATAGAAGGAATGAATTAAAATAGTAGTTCCATGAAATATTGACAAATCATGAGTTATTCTTTTAATGTCACTCTCACTCACCAGCCAGTAGCCATCCTATTGATGTCAGCATTTGTTATAACATATATTAAACGTTCAAATGGCTGTCTTAATCTCAATTTCAAAACAAAACAAAACCAATCACCATGTTTTGGTCCCTGCTTTGCTGGTTACAATTCATATCTCTCTCGTTAGTCCCACAACTACTTCACACATTTTTTCTATTTTGTAATAACGCTATTCCAATTTTCTATTACAAATATTGTGGGCCTATAATATTCTGACGCATTATTATAAAAGATACTCCTTTAAATCACTTTATTATAATTTTTATTTAGTTAGAATGATTGAAAATTTTCCTTATTTGTTTCCCATTCCTGATTTTTATTTCATTACGTTTTTTCCGTCCTTTATGTGAGAAGAAAGAAAGAAAAGCTTTGGCATGCTTAGGCCCACCCACTACCTGTTTAGGGGTTGGTAAAGCGTTGACACTCCTCACATGCTTACATTAAGTGTTCGCCCATGTCTTAATTATTTAGGTTTAAGAAACGTAATTTTCACAATAACTTTATAACAATTTTTAAAAACGAGATA
>Ga0099823_1002735_pt1 | contig 16181 bp, 4 predicted proteins | sample CowpearedBW_FD_76831 | JGI IMG/M metagenome (GOLD analysis project Ga0099823, IMG submission 76831) | Root nodule microbial communities of legume samples collected from California, USA - Cow pea red BW | ecosystem: Host-associated > Plants > Roots > Nodule | place: USA: California | collected...
ATTTATAATTTATAATTTATAATTTATAATTTATAATTTATAATTTATAATTTATAATTTATAATTTATAATTTATAATTTATAATTTATATCAATTTTTGTATTAAACTAAGTATGTACTGATATTTAATTCTTAACAGTACAAAGATAAAAATATTCTCTAACTTTTTCTAAAGTGTGTGTATTATATTTGACTAAAATTAAAGTATTTGGTATATAATTATACACATTCATCTATCAAACCTTAAAGCATTATCTTCACCTATTGAACAATAGATTTTGTTTCAGAAATTTATTGAAAATAAAAAATTGTTTGCTCACTAAGAAATTAATGTCTTCTATGATTTTATAATTTATAATTGACAATAAAAATACGTTAAAGAGTGTAATAAAGACACTGTTCCTGGACTAGTCCATCGTTAACCCAGACTTTTATTCATTAGAAAAATAAACAATCTAATTTTAATCATCCTGTAAAAGTATAGAAAAAATAGACTTTTAGGGAAGTCATTATTACATTAATAAATGTAGTACATTCTTTTTAAGTTAATTAACTACACACTCATACATTATATATACTTGTGATTGTTGACCAAAAACAAAAACTCATACATTCATTGACTTCTCAGAAATATACATATATTTTGTTTCCAAGAGAAAAGAGAAGTGCAAGAATGTGTTCGTTTGGAAGAAGAGTTTGGGTGTTAATAATGGTTGTTTTTTTGTCCTCTGCAAAAAATGCCATGTCTCTGGAACTCCATGTCCAGGTGACAAATTCTTTGGATGAAAAAATTGACCTAAGTGTTGATTGCAACCATTTTGATTCTAGACAGCGCATCATTGCTCCCAATACTTCTTATAAATGGGATTATTTTGGCGATCTTCCATCTTCCCAAACACCATTCCTATGTGCATTTCGATGGGGCAGTGCATCTTCCACCTTTAATTTGGCTACATTGTTTGATTCTGATTGTAAAAAATTCTGCCAGTGGTTCATAAAAGAATCTGGACCATGTAAGTATTACGAAACCAAAGAAGTTTGCTTTAAATGGCTCCCACCACTGGCAAAGGCTCATCCAAGACTAGTCTAGTAAACCAAAATACTATGAGTCCTATTTAAAGGTTCAGTTTTTTGCTAGATTAGCAAATAATGTTCTTTGGATTTTGAATAAACAAATTTCACTTAATGTGACATTGAATCTAAATGTTACGTGGTTTCTCAAATATATGATCATCTGATTTTTATTAAAGTTTATACAAATTTTGACAAAATCAAAATAGTACATTCAAAATTTATATATTTAATTACTCTCACTAATAAAATAAAAAATTATATATTAAACTCGTCACATGTAATTATTCGAATCTTAAGAAACAAGTTATGTAATTAAACAACTGGATAGTTAATGTTATGTTTTGCTTTGAAGTTAAATATGTGTTGTTTTCATTGTCATGAGTAGCTTCTTTTTTATGCTTTTAGAAAAATGAATCTATATTTCTCATCAATATACGTTTATTTACAAAAAAAAAAAAGGTTTAAGACAAGAAAATAGTTTATCGAAATCTAATAAAAAATTGAAAAGCGTAATCACTAAAAAAAAAATCTATAATAATTAAGTCATAATAAAAAAACTAGTTATAAAAAAAATACAATGCAAATAATTTTTCCTTTTATGTTCATAAAAAATAATTTCACAAAAGGCTCATGCGATAAAAGAAATATTATCAAACGAAATGGAACATAATAGATGAGGAATGAAAACACAAATACGTACACCAATATTTTAATTTGGGTCACGTATCTGTATCTGACACGTATCGTATCCGGTACTTTAGGATATTCTAATGATATTTATCAATGAAGTATCTAATTTATAAGTTAATAGTACACTACAATAAAATTTTTGAATAGTGACCAATTTTAGTGACAAAATAATTAGTCACTATATAGTGACCAAATTGATAACTAAAATAGTTTCAAAAAATTATAATCGGTCTCTAAATTGATAATTAAAATAGTTTCAATAATGAATTGATTTTTAAATTGGTCACTAACATTAGCTACAAGGTTTTGACTACCAAAATAATTGGTCTCTAATTAGAAAAATTGGATTCCCACATTAACAATCATATATTTATTATGTTTGTAAGAATTATTATATATTTTTCATTATTCATATATATATCACGTATCTATCACGTATCGTATCCTATTATTTTAAAAATAAACTTATGGGCATATCGAATATGTGTTGTATCCGATAATGTATCGTATCTGTGCATCATAGTGTGTATGTAAAAACTTCTCTCTTAACTTTTTTGATATCTTAATTTATGTGACTTAAATCATTAGTGAAGTAAAGAGATCTCTGTTACAACATAGATGTCAATACTTAAATACTTAATATACAAGTCAAACAATTGATATATCATCTATATGTGACCACAAATTCATATAAGTTTAACCATTCTTCATGATTATTTCCATAATCAATTTAATTCACCATTACAAGAAATATTTTATTTCATTAATCATATCTACTTCATCTCAATTTAAATATTAATAAATCAAATCAACCCCTCCATTGCATTAATTTAATATCCATATATAATAATATAATAAAATAGTAAAAGATAAATCAATTTTAGCATTTAGAAATATTTAAAAACTCAATTCTAACATTTAGAAATATTTAAATCGCTAAGTGTGAGTTTTGCTTTGTTCTATGTAGAAATTTTTTTACTTGATAGACGAAAAATATTTATCATTTATGAGGTACGAATTGTCCATGTAAGAAACTTGACACATCTACTAACTTCAAATCTTAAAACTCAATGTTCATAAGTTTTCTTTTCTTATATGTCATTCAATTTTCTATTTATCCTCAATTTTAAGTTCTCATGCATTTTTCTTCTTATACGAGCATATGAAATTAATAAAATTCTTCTAATAAATTAATTTTAAAAACTATTTTTCAGAAATTACCACTCAATTATTATTTTTTCTTGCTTAAATTATTTTTTACTCTTATTATATAATTTTGCTGGCTTAAATTCATTATCAATTCTTCTTAAATATTTTGTTTTATGCAAACATTTTTACTTTATTAATTAAATTATAAATCATTCAAACAAAGCATACATTAATTTGGATAATTGTAAGAAAATTTTAAACACCAGTAATATTAGTATCAATATTTATAATATAAAAAAGTAACTTATATAGTATTCTTCTATTTCATCTTAATAAATCTTGCTAAGGCGTAATAATAAACTAAAAAAAAATGTATTGAAGAAAAGAATATAATGAGTGGATGAAGAAATGTTTAAATAGAGCATAATTAAGCTCATTAAACCTTAAACACTAAAAATATAATTCATTATGTAATTAATTATACCTTTAAGAATTATCAAATATACCTTTCTTATATTCTAATTAATATACTAAGTTACAAATGAAATTATGAAAATTAGGTTAAAATGGCAAAGTCAATTACTTTCGTATGAAATCAGCTCATCCGGGATTTCAACATAGATCCAAAGGCAAAAAATATCTGCACACCTAAAGCAAACAAAGCATTAACTCAAAATATCTTAATTATTTGTATTTTGGTAATATTTAAAAAATTATTATAATACTTAGTGTGGGTTAGGCTAACTAAGCCTTTTACATTTAAAACAAATAAAAGTTATTGAGAAGTTATGATCGACTAAATATGTAAAAAATAACTTAATAAAAATGTTTTATATACCTAAGAACATACGTATTGTGCTTAGCCGCCATAACATTTTTTGTTTTATAATGCAAAAATTGGGTTAGTTTACCAAACTTATATTTCACAATTATCCTACTGTCATGGTCATGGGAAACATGATCTAGTCAACTAGTAGTGTCGGTCTCTGACCGACCTCAAGGTATATCAATATACATAATATACATAATGGCCATATTTATCACTTGTGTACCACTCGATTGTCTTACTTTAATTATATACTTTAATTATATACTTTAATTATATAGATAATCAATCTAATAGTTTAGAAAGAACAATTAACCCTATTTTATAATGGATTACTTCAACCATGTTAAACATAATAATAAAGGTAAGAGAAAGAAAAAACAATTTTTATACTAGTTCGATTCAAGATAAATTTATATTCAATTTTTTTATAAGCAACCGGAATTTAGAAGATTTGCACTAAATCAATAGGTCTAAGAATTACAAGATCATCTAAATAATTTTAGACTCTAATGACCCAAGAACTTGATTCACCAATCAAGAACTCTCCCTAGATGCATTGTTTCACACAATGTTCAACTAGACATTCACCTATACAGCGAATAACGATGAAAAGAAATGTAATTCAAAAAGAAAAAAGAATGAGTACACCTATTGTTGTGCAGAAATGACAATTGGTCCCTAATGCCAAGCTTGATCTCTCAAGATTAACTACATCCTTAATCTCTTTGAACACCCAACAGGGTAATCTCTCAAGAAATCAAGAATTCTCTTTTCTCAATTTCTCAAATCAGGTTTTTGATTCTATGTTTCATGTTTTTTTAAAACAAATTGAGATTTTTAAAAAGGAGCTCTATGCTAGAGAGATTAATGGATTATAAATTTACCTAATTGATTATCGTGATTGGATTTTGATTGCAATAACTGCAGTGCGTCTCATGACTGATTAGATAAGTTGCTAATCCATTAAGGAATTCTATAACACTTATATTTATACAATTCAGGGTTGGATTAGTTAATATAAGTAGTTCTAGGCTTGGCTTACATTGATCCTAAGCATGCACTATCTATTCAAATGAAAGATTAAACTTATTACTAGTGGTGATGCTTACCCATGTTGCTTGACTTTGGATATCATCGAAACTTCATTTTGTTAAGTAAGCTTCCCCTTTCAACAAGGAGTGGCAAGGAAGGTGGATGGAGGGGAGGACCAGCCAGTAAGGATGGGTAATGGAGAGAAATGGTCAAGAAGGGTGGGGAAAAGGGGATAATGATACACATGGACACACACGTGTCAACACATGACAACGTCATTTGCCATGTCGAAAGACACTAATGTCGTTAGGTGAAGAAGACTTCATCCATTCATTTCAAAAATATTATTACCAAATAGAATCAAAGTTAGGCACAAATTTCAAAATCATAGTATAGTTGAAGGACTAAACACATAATTAATCCTTTAAAAAAATTGTAATTGTCTCTAAAGGTGTAAATTTGGTCGATAGCCCATGGGCCAGCCATAGCCCAACCTTAAATAAGCCCCCATTTTCTATGTGTATGCGGAGTGGGAATTGGGGGCGGTCAAATGAAGGGGTAAAAAATACCTTAGCTCCGAAAGCACCATCTTAAGTGGGTTAGGTCAGGGCTAAGGTGGATTTTGCCCTACTAAAAAACTGAATTAACTCTTAAAAATAATACCTTTAGACTGAGTCAAAGATTGGGCTAATACATCTCGGGAAAATGGGAAAAAAGCCAAGAAAGGAAGGCCAAGACTAGAAGGCCAAGACAGGAAGGACAGTCAAAGTTCAAGATGGCCCATTTTGGCTAAGGATGAAGGTCATGATGGGCCGGGTCGGATCGAAGGTTGAGACGGGTCGGCCTGCAGCACGATCGAAATTTGGCCAAATTCGATAATGACTGAAATTTGGCCGAATTCAACAGAGTCGACCATTGCTAAACTTCGGCCAAATTTGCCATAGTTGGTTGAATTCGAGCAAATCAAATCCAACAAAAATTTGGTCGAGACGATCACCGTCAAAATTTTGCAAAATTCAACCTAGTAAACCACAATCAAAATTCGGTTGAATTTGATCGATTCGATCGTGAGCGAAATTTGTTCAACTTTAGTCAAGTGAACCTTGACCGAAATTTGTTCAAATTCGATCGAGTCGACCCTAACCGAAATTTTGTCAATTTTGATCTAATGAAGCAGTAAAAAAAATACCTTAACTCTGAAAGCACCATCTTAAGTGGGTTAGGCTTGTCAAATGAGGGGGTAAGAAAATACCTTAGCTCTGAAAGCACCATCTTAAGTGGGTTAGGTCAGGGCTAAGGTGGATTTGGCCCTACTAAAAAACTGAATTAACTCTTAAAAATAATACCTTTAGACTGAGTCAAAGATTGAACTAATACATCTCGGGAAAATGGGAAAAAGGCCAAGACAAGAAGACCAAGACGAGAAGGCCAAGACGGGAAGACCAAGACGGGAAGGCCAACCGAAGTTCGAGATGGGCCATTTTGGCTAAGGATGAAGGTCATGACGGGCCGAGCCGGATCAAAGGTTGAGACGGGTTGGCCTGCAGCACGATCGAAATTTGGCCAAATTCGACCATTACTGAAATTTGGTTGAATTCAACAGAGTCGACCATTGCTAAAATTTGGCTAAATTTGCCATAGTCGATTGAATTCGACCAAATCAAATCCAACCAAAATTTGGTCGAGACGGTCGCGGTCAAAATTTTGCTAAAATCCAACCTAGTAAACAACAATCAAAATTCGGTCGAATTTGATCGATTCGGCCGTGAGCGAAATTTGTTCAACTTTAGTCGAGTCAACCTTAACCGAAATTTGTTCAAATTCGATCAAGTCGACCCTGACCGAAATTTTGTCAAATTTGATCTAGTCGATCCTGGTCAAAATTGGACCAATTTTAACCAAGTCAACTATGAGTTCGGCTAAGTTGACCCCACGTAAATTTGATCGAACTCGGCTGAGTCAGTCATGACTAAAAATTTGTCAAATTCAACCGGTTTTTCCACTATTTTGATTTAGCATGCTTTTTCCTCCTTCTCCCTTTTTTCTTCTTTCTTTATTGCTTTGTCTTCTTCTTCTTTCTCATCTATAAAATTATAAAAGTTAAAAGTATAAAACTGTAAATTATAAAACTATAAAATTATACAATTATAAAATCATATGTGACGAAAACTAAGTAAGGTAATCGGGTAAGATAATAGTCACATTATCGACTTAACCGTCACAAATCCATCCCCTCAACCATCATCATGCATTCGTTCACTTTCTCAACACTGGGTTCCGAACAGGTTTCGAATGGGGAAACCAACAGCGGCGTGCCCAAAGAAAGAAACTAATTGGGTAACAAACCCTCGCATAGGGGTGAAGGCGACGACGACATGGTCAGGCGACGACGACATGGTCAGCCGACGGTGGCCCCAGTCGCACGGCAGAGGCGTCGGAGGCGGAGGCAAAATGCAACGTTGGAGGAGGCGAGACCTGTGAAGACGAAAAAGCAAGCGCATTGGGAAAGAAGAGGCAAATTGGCGTTCGGCGCGACGTAGGAGGACTTTCTGTATCAGCCAACATTGTCGACGACGACTTTATCTGATCGAGGAAGACATGGTTGCAGGCAAGAAAGTTTTGATTTGAGTGTAAGCATGGCCGCAAGTTTCGAATGATGGCGCCTCGAGAAGGGATAGTAGCAGCAATGTAAAGGGTTTTGAAGATGAGGAGCTGCTAAGGATTTGCAGAATCAGGAACTGCTAGGGTTTTTCATGTTCATAAAAATTGATGAACTAGGCCAACATTATAATTAGAGTTTTTAATAGGTTTTCAAATCAATTATGAATTAAGATTTTTATTATATCATTTAAAAGAAAATTAATAGATTTAAATGAATTAGTTATTTAATTAACCCAAAAATTAAAAGAACAATAAGATATCAATAATTAAAAGGGGTAAAAATCTTATATTATAAAAGAAAGAAATTTTGAAATAAATATTTTTATAATTAAGATTATTTTTATTATTAATTAATTAAATAATTGTCACAAGAATTATAAGACTAATAGATGTCAGTGATAAAAATATTATATTATGATAATTAGATATAAATAGTGATACAAATTTTATATTATAAAGAAAAAACAATTGAAATAAATATTTTTCTATAATTTAAATTATTTTTATCATTAATAGATTTAAATGAATAATTTAATTAACATAAAAATTATAAGACTAATAGATATAATAACTAATAGTATAAAAAATCTTATATTATAATAATAAGATATCAATAATTAATATGATAAAAATCTTATATCATAAAGGAAAGAAAGTTTGAAACAAATTTTTCTATAATTAAATTTATTTTTATAAATAATAGATTAAAAGAAAGAAAAATTTTCTAAGGGAAACAAAATTAATATAAAAAAATATCTTATATTATAAAGGAAACAAAATTTGGAATAAACACTATTATATAAATAAAACTATTTTTACACTAAAATTTAAATGAATATATTAATTAATTAATTAACACAAAAAATTAGAAGAATAATAAAATGTTACTAAATAGTAATATAAAAATTTTATATTATAATGAAAAAAATTAAATAAATGCTATAAAAATATTAATATAAATAAAAATCATATATTATAAAGGAAATAAATTTTGGAATAAACATTATTATATAAATAAAACCACTTTTACAATAAAATTTAAATAAATTAATCATCACAAAAAGTTATAAGATTAATAAAATAAGAGTGATTAATTGTGATATAAATCATATACTATTAAAAAATTAAATAAATAACTTTTTAGTTAAATTATTTTTATAATTAATAAATTAGAATGAATTAATTAATTAACACAAAAATAGAAAAATAATAAAATATCAATAATTAGTAGTGATAAAATATTTATATTATAAAAAGAGTAAAATTTAGAATAATTATTTTTTTATAATTATTTTTTTTATTAATATAATTTAAATGAATTAATTAATATTAAATTAAAAAGGATAATAAAATATTTAATTGATCAATTACCTATGGATTTTTCGAAGATATATAATTAATGCTAAATTTTATCTACAGAAATATTTATTGACAATTAAAATTTGTATTACCAATGATTTATCAAAAATTTTATCAACAAAAATAAATTTATTGATAAAATATGTTAGTAATTACAATTTTAAAATCATTTCGTAAATCAAATTTATGGATGAAATTAAATTCATGGTTAAAATTTTGTCAATAACTCTAAAAGTTTTGCACTATGTATATAATAAATTATTTATTTCATATATGGACAGACATGAAGGATTAAGTAGCCTTACAATATTACCAAAATAATGATCATTCTGTCTAATTAAGATCATCTTCTTTTAAGCATACAAAATTATTTATTAAAAAATAAATACGGACTATATTAAAATGTTAAATCTAGCATAATTAATTATATTTAATGACATTTTTGGATTTCTAAGCAAAAACATTTATGCTGTTATAATTTTAATGGTTGACTAAGCTTTTTTCCATAGTACCATTAACAGTTGTTCCTTTTCCCCCATTATATATTTCGGATCAACCTCATTTCTCTTGTATACATGAATGTTCTTCACCAAAAACTGAGAAAAGGTGCAACAATGGCTATCTCTATTAAAAGTGTTTCATTCTTATGGGTTCTGATCCTTATACTGTCATCTGCACACAATTCTGGGGTTTCTGCACAGCTGATTATTCAAGTCACAAATCGTTTGGACAATGGAAGTTTGGACTTAACTGTTGCTTGTCCAAATGTTGAGAGTAAAAGCTACCTTCTGCACGGTGGTGAGTCTCATCAGTGGCTTAACAATGCTGCTTCAACTCAATCTGGAGGTCCACCCTTCTCCTGTTCCTTTCAATGGAAAGGTGCTTCTCACATGTTTAACATGTATGATCCTTCTAGGGATTTTGATTCTGATGAGCTTCACTGGTATATCAAAGAAACTGGACCATGTAGGCTCTATAACCGTCCCAAACAACCTACAATTTGCTCAAATTGGGAGTGAATTGTGTTTTATCATAATTTCTGGTATCAGTTCTAGAATCTAGGGTTCACAGTTTAGAGTTTTGTTCGCAGATATACCCTTGTTCTATCATCTGAATAAAAGAGTGATATCATTGATTCTTCATGTCTCTGAAATTCGAGTTCAGAAGCTCTATTCATGTCACTAGTTTAATTGCTATTGAAATCTCAATAGGGAAGAAGAAGAAGGAAAGATTTTCTGCGAAACCAAAACTTTTACATTTGTTTTCCGGTGGCGATTGCGTCTTCTCCATCACGCGTTTTTCTTTTTCCTCTTTATTTTTTTTCCATCTTTTAATTTAAAGCTTAATTAATTTTTAGTTGTACTATAATGGAGTGTTATTTATTGGCTCCGGGTAACCTGTGTTAATGACACCGGTTATCGTTAACAATAATTAATATTCATTAAATTTTATAAAGTTTCATAGTTAATTATGATATAATAATTTTTTATTTCAATAATTATTAATAGAATTTTAGTTTATTTATTGAGATGATAAAAATATCCATAATATACAACTATCTCTATAATTTTTTTATGTACATTAATAAAAATAAAATAATAAAATAATTTTAACATACTTATAACATTAAAATAATTAAATAAAAAATTTAATTTTATCAAAACTTTAACTTTCTATTTTAGTTTTTATTACATAAAATTCTTTAATGATTTTTATATTATTTAATATGACATTGTATTAGTCATTTTGATTATAAAAATTATTGTATAGAGTTTTAAATTTATTTTAAATATTATTGTATTATATTTCTTTAAACCAAAACTGTGTTATAATATTTATATTTTAAATATATTTTATTTAAGTACATTATAACTATATGTTAACATTATTTTATTATTTAATTATTTTAAGTTTTATTTTTATGAATCAAATAAATTATCAATTACAATTGTATAATATTTGTGCATATTTTTGTTCTCTAACTAAAATAAAACTGCATTAATAATTATTGGAGTCAGAATTCATTTAATGTAACATGCATTATTTTATTATTTATTTAGTTTAATTTAATTTTTGGTAATAAACTTTCCAATTAAATTTCTTAATTGTGTGAATGTAACATTCAATTTAATAATAAAACTACTAAATAAAGAAGTTCATAATTAATAACACAAAACAAATAAATCAAACTCGTATATTTATACCGTAATCCAAACATGACTTAATAATTTAGAGGATAAAATTGTAAAAATAAAAAAGGACACAACACATGTGCAACTCTCTATACATGTAGTTGTTGTATTATTAATATTTTTATTACTACGAGATATTATTACAATGGTATTATATTATTATTATAGTTAGACACACATCTTAATTTTATTTACTACGTATTTCAATTACTTGTCCTTTTTTTATATTTTCTTGTTGATGTATATCTTTATATATAATTATAGATTATTATCGTTAAGATTAACATTGACTTTAATATTTATAGCATAAACATTATTATTATTATCATTAGTTTTTTATTATTGGTATCATTATTTTTTTTATTATTATTACTATTTATATTAATATTATTATTATTATTATTATTTTTAATGGTTAAATAAATATAATAACAATTATATTATTATTCTAAAAAGATTTGAAATAAAAAAATGTGTGTCACATGCTATTATAATTATTTCGTAAAATCAATTAATTGTACTATATTGTGATATTAATTCTATTTATTATATTTAGAATTGAAATTATTATTGCATCTCTTACATTTACTATTTCATTATTTTAATAACAACATTTACAACAATATAACCTAATTTTTATGATATTTCATTATATAATATTTTCACTATTTTATTATTTTAATATACAAAATAATAAAAAATACAACATGTGCGTACACACGTGTCAGTCTACTAGTTTAATAATAAAACTATTAAATAAAGAAATTCATAATTAATAACACAAAACAAATAAATCCAACACTTATATAATATATTTATACCATCATCCAAACATGACTTAACTATACAAACATAAGAAGAAATCTAAAGATTAAACCATTAAGGGTTTCTATCAAAACTTTGCACATATCCTATTCAGCCAACATCAAGCCTCAAGCTGAAGACTTATCCACATCCACTGATGCATCAAGGCTTGCATCATTCCATGCTTACACCACATTGGTGATCATAGCAAAAGAAAAGAGAATAGTACGAGACAAACAAAGGAACAGACAAGGTAAGCTAGCTTTATAAAATGATATAGATGCATTATAAAATAGTCCATATGTATATAAATCTCCAAATTCAAATTATATAACACAAGCACGCAACATGTCATATTATAAACCAAACTCTTTTAGACTCGTGTAGGGATGTATGCACAGATTGCCAATGGTTTATTAAGAAAGATGGACCATGTAGGGATGAACCAACTAACAACGCATTCATTCCCAAATGCTATAAATGGAACTAATCTCTTTCATTTCATTTAATATCTACTCTCATTCAACAGATTTTTTAGGTGATTATATAACTTGTATTTCACTGAGAATATTTTTTAACTAATATTTTAGGGTTTATCTCTCGATGCAATTGTTGCTGATTTAGTACATTTATATACTAACGAGATATAATTTACATAAGAAAATTATTAAATTTATTGTATTGCTATTTAAAAATTATTGAATTATTTATATTCTTTATTGATTATATACACAAGATGTTTAAAGTGGTGAACCATCTTCAAATAATGTAGCACAATAGTGGTAGAAGCAAAATAGTTTATGAATAAGTTTAAATATAGAATTGTATTATGATTTGACAATGATTTTTAATATTGTTTTTTTTTTTTGTGTTTGGATATTTGAACTCTTGGGCACTTTTTTTTTTATACTTCCATATAGGGTTTTAGATTTATAATTTTTTTATATAATTTAAATTGTTGTTATTGAAAAAGTATTATATTGAATTATTAAAATTATAAATATATGTGAATAATAATAAATAATAAAATATTTTAGTTAATAATTATTTATAATAGTGACATTTATAAATGTCATAATATAATGTGAATTATGACATTTATAAGGGTAGCTGTTTTTATTGGATTTGTTTTTCAGTAAAAAAATAACGTTATCTTTAACTATCAATATTTATCTTTTTAAAACGTCACTTTATATAATGTGGCGTTTGTTTCGACGTCTTGCTTTAAAATGCAATATTATACTTTGTAGTGAAAAGATCTATGGCGTTTTCGAAAAACACTACACCTAAATAGCGTCGTTTGAAAATGTAAGGCCCATTAAAAATGTTTTATTATTTTCTGCCCTAAAGTAAAGGGTTGCCCCTTGTAATTGGGCCTAGGACTGGCCCAAGTGATATAACCGAACCTCAAGTCTACCCTAACTCACTTTTCTTGCTCGTTCTCAGAAAAACCTTATAGCCGCAGTCGTCTCCCGCTCCGTTAGGGTTTGGTGTCACCTTGGTCAAGTGAGTTCGAACCAGTGTTTCCCTCTTCACTTAAGTATTTCCCTCAACCGTGCTTGCAATTTCTGTTACTGTTACTCTGGGTAGCTCATGTCTCTACTGCCTTTCCTTTTTCCAGCTCCTTAAGTCGTCCCTGAGCTAGCATCGGAGCTGTTATGCTAATTAAGTTTGGTCTAGGAGTCTTCTGCTAAACCCTTCCAGGTAAGAGAAGCTAGAAACCTTCTATTTGGTGTGATTAGTGTTCGTTTTTCCTTATTTTGTGTTTGTCTGAGCTTGCATGTTACTGTGGATGTATGTGCTGGTTGGATTTATTGTTTGGGTATGAAAAATATAGTTGTTGCAGAATGAACAGTGAGCGAGACTTGTTATTCTCGCCCAAGCGACCCTATCTCGCCTAGGCGAGACTTGTAGAGGACAAACCCCAGCTCGCGCTCGAGCTCTCGCTCAGGCGGAGGGTCTTAGTTTGAGTGAAGTACCATCTCGCTCAGGCGAGAGACGCTCGCCTAAGCCAGAACGCATGGGAGTTCGAGGTGTGTCGCTGTAGTGCAGCCTAGGCGAGGGACCTCACCTTTGGGCGAGGAGTGGGCTCGCTCAAGCGAGAGAGGATTTGCCTAAGCGAGTGCGCGAGAAACCTCCTACTTCCGCTGACGTGATCTCGCCTAAGCGAGAGCCTGTCGCTTAAGCGAGGGAACTCCTCTCGCCTGAGCGAGGGCTTCTGGCTTGAGCGAGATGCGTTGTGGGTCTTGCTGTTTCTTCGCTTGAATGCTATATATAATGTTTGGTTGATTGATTGGTGTGTTTTAAGTATGCAGTATGAGAAATAGCATGGAATATATGTGGTATGGAATGAATTGATATATTGATGTGGTCTTAGCATGTAAAGTGAATGGGATATATGTTGTGGAAATGGCAGTTGTATTGGTATAAGATGAGACTCTATACTCATGAGATTGGTGAATGAGGTAGTATTGTGCAACATGGAATATGAATGGGAAATTGGTCACAAATGTGCACACGAGGTTCGAATGCATGATTATTGTTACTTGATTGTATGAATGTATCTAGTATGAGTCAGTGCATAATTCCTTGGAGTTTCTAGGTGAGACTTCAGGGTCGTGCTTCAGTGGTCGAGACGTAATTCCATGGCTCTTGATAGTGGGTGATCATGGTGGTGCCCCATCTATATAACTTGGTAAGGATTGCATCCTGACACTCTAAGGAGTCAGTTAGTCTCACTTAGAGCGGACTAACTCCTGTGCTGAGAGTAGCAGGAGGCCTGAAACTCATTAAGGGCCAACCTTGTGTGTGAGGGAATTGATTCATTGTAACACTTAGCTCGGGGGTGAGCAGCTCGGGGGTGAGCAGAGGTATCCACCACAAGTACAAGCATCTGTTGAATCCGACCAGGTTATATGTATCTGGATGAATCGAGTCGAGTCTTAGTGTATTGCTTTGAAAAGTCATAACATGATTAGATGATATATGTGTATTGGATTGTGGCGATGTATCTGATTGCATGATAAATATATTTTGGGCTCTAGCTTACCCTTCTGTTGTTGTGTGTTCTGCTGTGTGGGTTTCTCTTTTGCGATGATCATCAACTTGTTGATGTGAGCAGATGCGAGGAACACCCGTGGTCAACCGGGAGGTGATGGTTTGCTGCTTAGTCGACTGGACTTGAGCTTCTACTTTATGTCTTTTGCTAGGGCTATGGCCCATGTATTATTTGTTTGTACTGTGTTTCCTGTTACTTTAGACCTCGTATTTTATCTTGTTTGACATCGTGGTATGCCTTGACGTTTCCTTTTTCATAACTCTTGGATATCTTTAAGGAGTGAATTCCTACTCCGCATCTCTACTCATTATCATTTCGTGTGACGTGTCACTGAAGTAAGTTTATTTATAAAAAATGGGACGTTACATCAGTAACATTACAACAATATTATCACCTACTAATATAATATCACGCATATTTAAAAAATGCATACACAGGCGCTATTGTCCTATGTTTACCCTAGTATATATATATATACATAATATATATATATATATATATATATATATATATTATATATATATATATATATATATATATATATATATATATCAATTAAATCAGTTTTAGTATGTTAGCATTTTCGTGATTTTGAAAATATAACAGATATACAAAATATTCTATACGGAGAAATTTTTCTTTTAGCTTATTAATGTATATAACAAAATATTAACCATATGTATATTTTAATTTTCTAAATTTAAACAATAATTAAATATATTTTGATCTATATATAAATATTTATTTTAATATAAAAGATTTCCCAAAATCTATAATTTAAATAATATTAAATAAATGTTCTGAACATAATATTTACAAACTATTTTTTAAATATGATAGATAGTCAAAACGCAACATTCATTATACATATATTCATTATATCAGTAAATAATACATAAATTATTAATATCTTTATATTAAAATATATTTTACTAATAGATATTTCTTATAGTAGAAAATAATAAATAAATTATTAATACTTTTTACTAAAATATATTTTATTACTAAATATTTTCTTTTAAAAGTAAGAAAATGTAGCAATTCTTTTTTCTATAAATTCATATTTAGCTTTCATGAGACATTGCAAGTGAGATCTCATTTTGCATACAAATTTGAGATTTTGGGTGAGGATTTAGAGAAGAGTTATGGGGAAATTTGAAATAAAAATTATTGGAGTTATAATGACAGTTATGATTCTAACAAGTTTTTCTGAAGCTAATTTTTGGTGCAATGTGAAGTGTAAAATAAAATGTGAAGAACAACCATTTCCTGAAGTATATGATAAATGTATGAGGGATTGTAAATCAAGCTGTAGTAAACTATCCTCTCATC